>MDTE01063783.1_pt1 | contig 47299 bp, 31 predicted proteins | sample 811231 | NCBI WGS metagenome assembly MDTE01 (sample SAMN05326651, study PRJNA326480) | marine metagenome | isolation source: seawater | place: Indian Ocean: Red Sea | collected 2010 | reverse complement strand
TTCCTGCGATCCCTTCCTTGGGGGGCTTGCAGCTCCCCACGGGTTAGAGCAACCATGCGCTGTCCGCGACTCCCGTGAAAATTGCGTTGCTGTAGCTTTCGGTGTTCGGCGAGCTGCTTCTGCGCCGCTGTTTTTTGCGCGCTAAAGCTGCGTTGCGGTCGCCTACTAGACAGAGTTTCAGTTTCATCCTGAAAGTCGAAAATCGATCCGGCTTCCTGTGCTCGCGCATCCCTGGTCGCCGCTGCCCCGGGTGTCTTCGCCGCGCGCTCTCTGTCGATCTCGTCCTCTCGTCTCTTGAGGGGAATCAAGTCTTTAATGACCTGGATGCGATGTCTCAGTTTGTCAGTATCAGTTCTCCCTTGTACGTCTTTCAAGGTCTTTTCGGTGCGTGCCAATTGCGCATCAAGATCCACCGCGCTCCGGTTGACGAGGCTTTCGTACAGATCGTGAGACTTAGTCCTGCTGAAACTGGCATTCTTGATATCTTCGAACTTTGAAGAGAGAGAATGTTTCTTGGCGGCGTGCAAGTCGTCATCCTCGTCGTATCCCAGACCGCCGCTCAACCATGACACCATCACGACCGGGAGGAAAGCACCTCGCGAAGATCGAGATCGCCCCGTCTTCGGCACTGTCAAACGATATCACTTTGATGCAAGGGTTCTGCAACGCATGGTGGTATAGAGACCAGCTGAAACGATACGCTCTCGCAACCCGACCCGGGCCTTATGTCTTTGACCGCGGGCCCCGGCGTCCGCGCACTGCACTTTGGCCCTCGCGTCAAAAGAAGCTGAAAGCAGGGTGCCCAGCAGTCAAAATGGGGTGCTCATGTTCCCCACTCCCCCATATTCCACAAAAAAAACCGGGGAGGCGACGCACGCATTTGTGTTATGCGTTGAAGAACTGAAGTTGTGATGTTGTACAATAAAATGTAATCAGTCGTCCTTGAGCACTAACCGAAGATGCGGGAAACCGCTGCTAACCTTATACCGCTCGAAGAGATCCTGGATGCGTTGGTAGTACTCGTCGCATGTCCGAAGCACGTCCTCCTCCAAGGCAGTCCCTCCTGGTCCCGGCTCAGGAACTTTGATGGGCTCACCAACCACGAAGCTCAGAGGTAATGGCGCTGGAATCGGTAAGAAACCTTTGAAGCCACCAGGAAGAAACGGCATGGGAAATCCGAGGCGCTTGTATGTCCACCGTTGCGCGGCTTTCCATTTGATGATGTTTCGCGTCGCCTGAGATTCTCCAAACACGAAGACGGGAACCAGGTGAGCGTTTTCCTCAATCGCTATTCGAATGAAGCCCCTGTGCCTGGTGCACAGCGTGACCACGTCATCGCCGTCCCCTCCAACGTGCTCCACGAGCTCTGCCTGCCCACCGGGGCACAGGACAACGGCGCCCTGTTCGCGAAGGCTCTTCAAAAACACGTTGCGCGACACGTTTCGTGCACCAGCCCACATCGCGACATCCCTCAAAATGGGTACCCTGAAGATTACAGAGGCGCCGAGCGTCACAGGAGTAGGAATCGAGGGAAACAACGAGGCGAATTGCGGCGTGAGGTGGAACCAGCACGCTGCGGCGGGATACATCCCGTGTGGATGGTACCCAAAGATGTACCGACGCTCCTCCCGGTTACTTTTCCTCCATGATCCATCTCGCACCACTCGGCACTCGCCATGCCAGCGCCGTGCTGCATCTTCTACGACCCTCGTAGCCCACAGCTGAAATGCCGTCCACGTTCGCAAACCCGTGGACCCTGGTGCTCCTATGAAAGTTGGCGAGTACGCCACGCCCAGGATAGCAAATGTTGTGGCACTCCAGGCCAAACTGGGTGCTGCGATGAGCACTGTAGCGATGATTGCTATGAGAAGGAGGTGTGGGGCGTGGATGACATGCAACACGAGCAGCATTTCGAAGAAACCCTGCCAAGATGATTGAGTTGACGATGGTCTTTCGATTGAGGAGTCATTCAGAGCAGAGATGGATTCAGCAGCACTCGCGGATGCAGACGATTGTGGTTGAAAGTGCAGGAGTGAACACGCCAATATAATCTGAGCGGCAAAGCCAGCACCTCCTGCTACTCCAGACGCAACGGCGATTACTTTGAGGTCATCGTCGCCGATCGGTTCTCCAATTCGGCCAAAAATAGCAGCCGATCCGCTTCGAATCATCATGCCTGCGGTCACTGCGCAACCTGCGACGCTGAAGGCAAAACACGCCCATCCGAAACCCTGCAACAGCATGAAGCGCAGTCCTCCGCGACCTGGATTGTAAAACGACCAAGTCTCCGTTAGAGCAAACCTAAGTCGACCTCCAACCCCGTGCGTCACCGGGACAGCGATGGCAAAACAAGACAGGGCTAGGGCAACAAACATAAGCTGCGCGATTGGAGATTTCGCTTGGGAGCGATGCGCCGTCATCAGAAGCCCGAAACCGACCAAGGCCAGAATGAAGCACAACGAGGTGATAATAGCTGTTCCGCTCGTCTGCAGCACTTGTAACATTGCGGAGGGGGTTCGTCTGTGACCTTGCCCAGGTCGTGCGTGATGACCGCGATGATACGTGAGCAGTGATGAAACCATGAGAACCTCACTGATAAGAGCCGAACAGATAGACCCCCCAAGCAATGAACGCTCGTTGACGTGAGTGCGCACCACAGACATCTGGTCGACGTGAAGAAACAGCCGACCCAAGGCCAGAACGAGGGCCAAGACGAAGAAGCTCCAGCTGAAGCCTTGGAAGGTCATGAACCTGTATCCACCACTAAAGAATATGTTCTTGAAACGCCAAGTGTTCGTCGCATTCTTGTGGAGTCGATGTCCCGCCACGCCGTGGGTGATGGGCACCGCGGCCAGGGCGGTTACGGCGATGACCTCCATATTTCCGCGACCTTTCGGACGAACTGAGGCGAACAGCGGTCTTAAGTTAGCGGTTTTTCACCTCTTCATCAGGTCCTAAGCTCCACGAGCGGGCTACCGGGTGCTTAATAAGTACTCGGTCAGCTCGGTCGAGCGCACGAACTGAAGTCAGCGACGAACCCGCGCTGTGCCTTGTGACGAGAGGGTGTCTCGAACATCGTGATGAAATAAAAGTTATTGTGACAACGACAACCTCAAAATTCTGAAAAGACACTTTTGAGGTTGACACTGCTGAACAGGCTTCCTTGCGCCGCCCATGCTGCGCTCGCCGACGCGTGGCACGTCCCCGAGTAAGGGTCGCGGTATCTTTCCTCCAGCACAAAGAGCAGGTAGTGGTCTCGTGACTGCCATGCAATCAACGACGACGGGTCGGTCTACGATTCTCATCGGGGACGTCCATGGCCATCTCGACAAGCTCACGTCGCTCTGGGGTGAGCTAAAGCTGGAGCTGGGAACCGAGAGATTCGAAACATCGACGGTCATTTTCCTCGGAGATCTGTGCGACCGAGGTCCAGAAACATCAGGGGTGTTCAATTTCTTGTCTTCCCTCAAGGACAAGCACCCAAGACAAGATGTGAAGCATCTCGCTGGGAACCACGACTTTGCGTTCGCCACCTTCCTCGGTCTTATTCCGATCACGGGCGGAGCTGTGGAAGAGGGAGATTTTAAACCTCGCCGAGCGGAATACCCCTTATGGGAAGACACATCCAGTAAACAAGCACATCTTGGAATGCATTTGCAGGGCCGGCGTTGGGGCGCCTTCTCGAGGGAAGGTTTCAATGACGGCATCAACGCATTTGACAGTCACGCGACATTCACTTCTTACTCTGCTGCTCCCGGTGACCGCGAAGATCTCCTGAAGAAGGTGCCCGTGGAGCATAAGAAAATACTAGAGTCGCTAGAATTCGTTGTTGAAGTGGAAGACGCAGAAGAGCATGGGAAGAAGCTGGTTGCCGTGCACGCCGGTTTGGAGACTGATTGTCCGTTTGATGTTCAGATGACAGCTCTGCGGCAAAGGAGAGTGGACCAAGCTTGGGTGGAGGCACTTCAGGGGAGGGCGAACGTCATAAATCTTCCTGACGACACGCCCGAAGATGTGATAATTGCCAGTGGACATCACGGTATCCTTGAGATGCGGGACCGGCGTATAATCATCGACGAATGTGGTGGTCATCGTGAGAATCGACTTGCTGCGGTTATCCTACCTGAAAGGAAGGTTGTGAGGTCTTCTTCATGATGGCCAAATATCATCACCTAATCTAACACCTAGTTCTAGAGGTAGCTATGAATAGCATCTACGCCTGCATATGCCATTCATTTGAAACACCATCTCTACCTGGAAGGTTTTCGAGGAACGAAATGAGAGGCGCAAGCTGAGCAGGTATTGGCTCAATGCAAGCCGCTCGCCATACTTCTTCGAATTTCTCTCCAGAGGCAAGCTGGACGATAGCAGCAAGACGCTCAAGGGTGATCCGAAAAAGTTGAGTCGTCTGGCCTCCCCCGCGAGCATCAGCCTCTGTGTAAGCACGGGCAATATCTGACCAGATGGAAGCAGTGTGATTGGGTACACGTGGCCATGTCATCATGCATAGAAGTTCGAGGCAAGAAGCGGCACCGATTGCGGTTGCATCGTCTCGTGCATGAAGCCATGCGAGAAGGGGAGGAAACAATCGTCCAAGATGTGCTGCGGCACCCAGTTTCAATGCAGACAAGAGCGTGGGGAACTCAAGTACCCACGCCTTCGCGACGGCAACCTCGTGGTTGCGTGAACTCGCCGCCTGTATCATCGCCTCAAGGGCCGACATCAACCCAGGATCTCTAGGATCATCGGCACACACCGCAACCGCTGCGCGGGTATGGGCCGCTGCTGCCGCTCCAAATACCTCTGCAGTTGATCCTGACAGCGTCGAACAGGCCGCGTCGAGTAGGGCAGCACCGTGCCAGCGGAGCTCAGTTCGATTGGTGGCTGAGATGAGAGCAACCAGAGCAGCGCATCCCTCACGACGAACGGCAGAGCTAGTGTGGTCCATTGCACGAAGGACGCACGGCACGATGCGGGAAATCATTGCGCTTGCGTCTTGGTTTTCAGAGTTGACAGCTCTTCCGAGCGAAGGGTACCCAGAAGATTCGATCAGCCATCGAAGACGCACAGAAGCTACGAAAGCTGACTCTGTTGTCGGTTTCGCAAGCAGCTTTGGAAGGTGGGGTGGAAGATCAGGCGCCGGAGGACGAGATTCGCGATCATCGCGACTTCCAGCATGACCGGCCCATCGCGGCTCAGGTTCGATCGCAAGCGAGAAAGCAAGATATGCAGCTGCCTCGCCAAGGCATCTGGCTAAGCAGTCACGAATGGCATCGCCAAAGCCGCGAGATTCATCAGCACCACCGTTTGCATCGTTATCAAACATTAGCCCAAGCAAACTCCTGCCAGCTGCTGAAGCCTCATTGGAGCTCCACTTTGGTAATCCGCCCGCGCCATGCAACTCTGTACCTCTGCAATAAGCAGCCGCAATCATTGCAACACCAGTAGCGAGGCTCATGACTTCTGTCTCTTCATCCAGAGCTTCATCGTTGTCAACATCTGCCATAGGTTCGTTCTCATCAATCAACTCGATGATGAGAGGTCTTCGAGATACCGCGTCGGTCTTCGTAGATTCTAGCGACTTACGTTCCCACGCGTGTCCATCCTTTCTGAGTGTCTTTCGAGGTTGCCTATCCTCCGCCGGCACGACACTGATTGTCGCTTCCAACGCGCGTATGCGAGCTGTGGCTATTTCAGCAAGCTGTGGCGCGGATGCTGCCGCCGAAGGATCAGCAAGTAGATCCAACGCTGGATCTCCCCGGGCAGTGGATGCCACGATGTTCGAGGGCGGCTCGAGCTGACTGATGAGGGCGTGTGCAGCGGCGTTGAACATGCGGTGGTGCTTCGTGCTCCCCGTGCCTGTCTTCCCTGAGGCGATGGACTCAGCAACAACTGTGACGCCCTTAAGTATGGCTAAGACCTCATCACGGGACCTCTTGTCTTCGTCTCGGTCTTCCAGTCCTCTCACGGATTCTCTCACACTGCGGCCAACAGATATCAAGCCTTCAGGGAGCAAAGGTGCAGCGTGGGCAATTCCGCTGAGAAGTCTGCGGCAGTCTCGAAAGACATCGGCGTCTCCACCACACTCAGCAGCTCCCAAGATGACGCTCGTTGAAAGGATCAGCTGCGGCATAACGCCAGCCACGGGGAGTCGCAGACCTCCGCTGGAGACACTTAGCACTAATAGTCCGATGCCCATATTCACAGCTTCACTGACAACCTCTGAATGTATCGCGAATCCTCGAGCACCAATACTTCCCCGTGTGCCGTCGGCACCGAGAAACTCCTTCACCTTCTCACAGGCAGTCGCAACCCGACGAGCGATACTGTTGGCGATCTCAGGCGATTCCGTCGATGCCACTAAGTCAAGGGCATCAATCACAGCCGCACGAGCATCTCGCTCATCTTCGTCGACCAGATCTGCTTCCTCCCATGGATACCTGCCAGCCGCAGCGGCTGCGATCAGGGAAGCGGCATCCTTCGGGAGACCAGAGTCGTAGTTCTGCAGCTTTGTCCTCCAGCGCACGGTGAGCACCTCCGCAGCGACCCGGAGAGCCACGCTGCGGATCTCGGGCCTGTCGTCGTCTCGCGCTATAGCCAAGAGGATGTCAGCCGTCTCTCGGATGGACTCATCTCCCGTCACGCACGGATCGTTCTCGAGCACCAGCGCGCTAACGACCTGCGAAGCTGCTCGGCGCGATTTCCCCGCCCGCGATCGGAGTCCCGCCTCGCCTCGAAGAGCCGACCAGAGGGACGCGTAGCCAGATGTCGAGGCGTGTTCGGCGATCGCGGCGGCTTCCTCTGTATCGCTCGAACTCACCCAATCCCTGACAGATGCAGCCACACTTAGCCGCCCCATACCTGTAGCACCAACCCGTGCGGCTCCTCCTGACTCTGTGTCAGAGTTTTTGTGCCAAGGTAAAAGGACTAACTAACAAAATCAACAACGGCGTCATACACGGGCGCGCTGGAACGTCATGGGAGCGGGGATTCCCTTTCCGCGAACCGGGAGGGCCGTGTGCCACCTTGCGCTATATTTCTTGCTAGCGCTCCTCCTCCCCGGCGTGCAGGTGCCCAGGCCCGCGCTAGCTTCGAACGTCTGGGCCAGGGTGGAACCACTCGGCGATCGCGGTTTTCACGGGGACTACGGCCCCCCGGGTCGAAGCGGCCACACCGCAATGGTGTCCGACGAGTCCAGGATGTTCGTGTTCGGGGGCAAGGTGAGGGTACCAAACGGTGACTACCTCAACGACATGTGGCTGTACGACTGGAACACAGGCAACTGGACCGCGTACAATCCCAACGAGCTCGTTTGCGAGGAGTGCTCGGTGTGCGCCAGCGAGCGCGCGAATCAGGAGGACGGCCACAGGTACATCAAAGCGGACGACGGCACTTTCATACCGTGCCCGGAAGAGCTCAGGGCGGAGTGGGAGGCCCTGTCTGTGACATCGCGCAAGTTTGGTGCCACGTGCGAGTATCACACGACGTGCTTCGACTGGACCGGGCTGAGGCCCTACGCGGAGCCCAACTTGGAGAGTGGGGTGAACCGCGCGTACCGTGACCTTCCGAGCGGCCGATGGGAGCACCAGACGGCGCTCGTGCTCAATAGGCTGACAGGAGAGCGCGATACTATCGTGCTCTTCGGAGGTTACAGCGTTGACTGCATCGACTATTGCGACGACCTGTGGCACTACAACGTACCGAGGAGCAAGTGGGTGAAGATTTCAAACTTCACCAAACCGATCCCCGCCAGACGATGGAAGCACGCGATGGTGAACTACAAAGACGTGGTTTTTATGTTCGGCGGCCATGGTCAGAGGTTGCAGCCGCCGCCCCCTGGTCAGCCCCGCATAGCGCACGAGATTTACGATACCCAGAGCAAGTACGAGCCCACCAACCCACTGTACTATGACGACCTGTGGGCATATAACGTTACCGAGCGAGAGTGGGAACAACTCAAGCCGTTCTGCACGACATGCCAGAACCAGTCAGAGGTTGACGGGACAGCAGAGCGCGATGTATTCGGACCAAGAGGTCGCCACAGCCCTTCGCTCGCGAATTACGACGACTCGGTGTACCTTTTTGGAGGATATGCCTTTGGAGGCGTGACAAACTTCGTTGGTATCTACCCCACTGGCACGGCGACTGACTATCCATCGTTGAACTCAAAGTACTACCTCAACGACATGTGGAAGTACAACATCACCGTGAACGAGTGGGAAGAGTTGTTTCCCCATCCTAGGTACCCTATCAGGCCGAGCCCGAGGTTTGGGCACTCAGCCGCAATCAGCATCAAAGGCGACCACGTTGTCATGCTTGTGTTCGGTGGATACACGTGGGACGATGAGATTGGCGATCTTTGGTACTACAATATTTCAGGCGACACCTGGATCAAAGTTGAAGGCGAGGGTGAATATCCCTCGCGGCGATACAGGTCCACTATGGTACCCATTGGCCACACATCTCAGCTCCGAACTGGCTCCACGCAACAGGCTGGTCGTGCCCTTGTTTTTGGAGGACACGGGTGTCTGAAAGGTGCAAGTTACATCGAAGCGACAAAGAGCAAGGTAGTGTCGAATATGGACCGTATCAACAACATCGATAGGCAATGGGACACTCAGTACGACGCCACCGGTGACGGCAAGATCACGGTTCGTGGCATTGATGTGAACGAGTACGGCGACCCAATTCTCAGTACCAATCCAGACCTTTGGATCCAGACTCCAAACGACTACGGTGAGAAGTATTGCTACGAAGAGCTGGATGATCTGTGGCAGTATTTCCCCACGTCCTGCCCGAAAGATTGTTCGCGACGCGGGGTCTGCGAGTACAACTTTTGCGTCTGTGATGATGGATTCACTGGAATTGATTGCTCCAACGTCTCTTGCCCTGACGATTCCTGCTTCTTTGATTACCTGGGACACAGACAAGTTTGCGAACAGTGCAACAACCGCGGAACATGTAATGGATACACGGGACAGTGCGACTGTCAGTTTCCCGCGTCGGGAGAGTCCTGTCGTGAATACGATTGCTTGAACGACTGCAATGGCAACGGTATCTGCGATCACGCGCGCAACAACTCCCTGGGGTATGGTGTCTGTGAATGTTTCACGAAAGATGGCAGACCAGCATACGAAGGCTTAGACTGCTCCATTCCAGTGTGTCCTTGGAATCCTGCGAATGAGAAAAACTTGACGTGTTATGATCGAGGTATCTGCGTGAACGGAACGTGCGTGTGTCATCCAGGATACGGAGACAGTTTCGTCCACAGGGAACTGAGTGCACCAGATGGTGGGTTGTTCGGCATCAGGATTCCAACAGATTGGGACGGTACCCCGATACCAGGCTGCGGCTACGATGAAGAAAACGATGCGTACAGCGACGCGTTCCGCGGGCCAAAACCGGCAGATCCTATCTCGGGAAGACCTGCTTTGCCAGAGTGTGAGCCCATATGGGTTGCTGATTGTGGTGATGTGTTTTTCACTTTTGCTGGAGCACCAACGCTTTACGGGATGCCGCTTATCATTGCCCTTTCGCTGGCTTGGTTGGCGAACGAAATTCTAGACATCAACACCAGACCTTAATGGTTGTAATGTACAACAAGAGTGTCATCTTAGATCATAGACTACTCATGATCCTATTAGTAGCTAGCTAGAGCTAGCTATCTGAGCTACGCTTTCGTCCTCGCTGATCAGATGGGAGAGCAACCCTCACATTTTCGAAGAAATGATTCGTATTTCCCCTCGGCACAGGACATGATTGTCGAATACACAGTCAACTGGTTCAGGATTGGATCCAGAGAGAGGACGTTCGAATATATCGACGACGGCAGAATCGCATCAGCCCCCACCTTCGAAAGAGCTTTCTCCGCTGGCTTTCTCCTGTTATCCCATATCGGCATCGGCAACCAGTGGTCGTAATTAGTCTGCACGAGAAACCATTCCCCGGATGCTGCATCCATCTTCCACGCATCCAACAAGGAGTTGTGATCCCGGGTCAGGACCACGCCGTCGCCCTCGGAAGCTCCTCCGATGATCAAATATATCTGTGTCGCTAGCGAGCGTTCGCTGAACATTTTGACAACAGAGTTGAACGTTGATGCATCGTCCTCGAGAGCCTCCCTTGTCGCCCAGGTCACCGGGTACGCGTCAGTCGTCAAAATTGCGTTGATGAGGTTCAACACGCCTTTTAGCAAGTTTGGGATGGGGAGCGGGCCTGTCATCTCTCGCTCGTTCACGCTCACCGAGAACACACCAGATCGCATGCCGGTGGCCGCACCCACGTAACCGGCAAAGGTTGTTACCATAAACGCCGGTTCCCCGCCCTTGATGAACTCCACGTCCATCGCGAGGTCCCGCAGGTTTTCCGAGAATGATGGCATGCCAAAACCAAAGTCCAGGTTCCGGGCGTGGTACAGGTGACCAGTGCTCGAGCTCCGAGCGATTACGGAGGTGCAGAATGGTGTGATCTCGAAAAAGAAGTTCACCAACAGGATATCTCCGAAGGTGACGTTCAAAGCGGCGGCTATCCCCTGCATCTCCTCCCTCGCCCAAACTGGCAGACGCTCCTCGACGTGCAAGACGAGCTTGTCAACCTCCGTGTGAACCTCCTCTGGAAGCAGTGCGAATAGACTGGTGATCGTCTTATGCGCCGCGGCTCGCTTATCTTTCATAACATCGTTCCAGCGAACCCCCGGGGGTTGGTCCAGGTCGACTCGATACTTCGGGAGCTGCGCGCCATCTCCCGAACTTCCGAGGGGCGCAAGTTTCACGCGTCGAGGTGCTACGCCCATACCCCCCCGTGCAGGGCGCGCTGGAGCGAGCGAAGCGACCTCGCCGACGACGAGGCAGAGACCTAGGAAGCATACTACGAGCACACGCGACCAAACCCTCATCTCTCCGCTTGAGTGTTCGTGGGGCTCTTTGCGGGCCTGGGTGAGCCTATCCGGCAGCTATTTCGACTGCTGCTTCAGTCAGTGAGTGCTGGAAGGCTGTCGAGAGTCTGCGCAGACGGGGGTGCCCACATGCAGCGAGCATTTAACAGTTCATAACTGTCGAAATATTCCTTTTTCCGGCGGCGGTCGCGTCACAACCCCGGCGCGCGGATAAGATGGCTCCCGTCGGTGAGGATGCGAACGCGCCGTCTTCTTCTTCCGCAAATGCGGAGGCGGGAGGGAAGGTGTCCGCCGGATCCAAGAGCGAACTCAAGGCGCTATGGCCGTTCATCATTATCAGCATCACGTACCTGCTGTTCACGGTCACCGACGGTGCAGTTCGCATGCTGGTCCTGCTACACGCGTACAACAAGGGCTTCACCGCGATGGAGGTGGCCGTCATGTTCACGCTTTACGAACTCATGGGTGCAGTGACGAACCTTGCAGCGGGGGTTGCTGGGGCGAAATGGGGCATTCGCGCCACGCTAATCAGCGGTCTTCTTCTCCAGATCGTTGGACTTGGGATGCTCTACGGTTGGAGCGACGACTGGTCGAAAGATGAGGCCATCGTGTACGTCACCATCGCACAAGCCATGTGCGGAATCGCCAAGGATCTCACTAAACTTGGCGGCAAGACTGTCACGAAGCTCGTAACGCCGGAGGAGAAGCAGGAGAGGCTATTCAAGTTGGTGTCTGCGCTGACGGGATACAAAAACTCTCTGAAGGGTGTCGGTTATTTCATGGGAGCCGCGCTTCTGGACTGGAGTTACTTCGCGGCGATATCGGTGAATATCGGATTCATCATAGTCGCACTGCCGTTCGCCATCTTTGGTCTCACGACCCAGCTCGGCCGCGTGGCGTCGAAGAACATCACGCTTGAGACGGTCTTCAAGCAGTCAGGCAACATTAACTACCTCAGCCTTGCGCGCTTGTTTCTGTTTGGCAGTCGTGACCTCTGGTTTGAGGTGCCTCTGCCTTTCTATCTGCGATCGGCGGAGGGACTGGGCTGGCCACGGGCGGCTGTCGGTGCGCTTCTCGCGGGTTATATCATAATGTACGGCCAGTGCCAGTCGTACTCGCCCCAGCTGGTGCTTGTGCCTCTGAAGCAGTCGCCACCGAACAAGTGGGTGTGCATCCTTTGGAACGCCGTGCTCGCCATTTCCCCAATATTTATGGGCGCGATGGCACTAACTTCCATGTACGACGAGCCGGGAGACTCGAACACGGGGAAGGTTGTCACCCTCATGATCGGCGTTTTTAGTTTCGCCATCATATTCGCTGTCAACAGCGCTGTGCACTCGTATCTGGTTGTGAAGTATGCAGAGGGCAACAAGGTTGCGATAAACGTGGGTTTCTACTACATGGCCAACGCGTTCGGACGACTCACGGGTACGATAATATCCGGAGCGCTTTACTCATACGTCGGATCGAACGTCAACGATGGACTCGCCGCTTGTTTCCTGGCGTCCCTTGTTTTCGTGGTCATCAGCACGGTGGTCACATTTTGGATTAACGACGACGAGGGTGGACTGAGGTGCGGGGGAAACCTCGGCTGTCTCGGGGCGCCGCCGCTGAAGGATAGGGATGGAAACAGCGAGACGGGAAGAGTGGGCGATGTCGAGGCTGGACCCTCGTCTGGGGCCAGGCAGTGATGAATTTACCTTCGTAGTTGATAGATTTTTGCGTGTATCTGTTGTCTGTCATCATTGGGCTGTGGCAGTCTGCTGGCCAATATTTTTCCCGTGCTCGAATTTTGCCAAATCGCGTGGAGAATAAATGTGCGAAATCAAGTTGTCACAGAGAATCAGTCTGCGGAAAAGTGTTTATAAGTGTAACCCTTAACTTTTAGCCATTTTGGCGGAAAGTTCGGCCTGTCAGCGACGAGATAAAAGCTGAGTCAGTTTCCGGCTTCCCTCGCAGCCACACGCGCGCCTGGGCACGGGACGTTCCGTGAAAGTGTGCTAGATAGGTGTGCATAGACTGAGGGCAGCATACGTACCCCGCAGAGGATTGCGGGAATCAGCCCGCAGTCATGGGACCGTGCCTGAGCAAAGCAGGGTAAGCGCGCGTCTCCAGCCCCGATGTTTCAGGTGTCCGGAACTGTGTTCGTGTCTCCGCTGGTGGCGACTTGAGGCGAGGATTCGCGGCGGTTCAGGAGTTATATCGTTCAGGCGCCTCCGCATATTCTCTGCGAGTCCCATTCGCCTCGTGTCTTCTGTCGTGCTCGTGCACGTGATCCGCACGACGCTTCAAACGCAAACTCACGGTTTCCGCCCCCGTATGTTTCCCCGCAGGGATGGAGCTGATGACGCTTCAACAGCCGGTAAAGCCTTTCGCACGGCACCAGGGGATGACGTTCGGAACAACATCCCGGCGAATACAACGAGATCGGCTGAGATGACTGGTGGATCTACGGGAATCACCGCAAAGAAGGCCGGTGACCAGGCGGTGATCAGCCCTGCAGATGACTCACAAAAGGCAGGTCGGGAACCTCGCGGTGACGGGCAAGCAAACACGAGCGAGTCAGAAGCTCAGACCACGAACGAAGGTGGAATGAAAGAGGCGACATCGACAGTGGGACAGATTCATCTGGAGGTCGACGAGCAGACGGGGCGGCGACTCAGCAGGCTTTCCGGTGACTCTTTTGCATCAGAGGCGTCAACAGCGACGCGTATGGATGAGCCGACGAAGCTCACGGACTCCGTCGTTAAGTCATCCGTGAAGATGGGGGAGCAGGAGTACAAACAGTTCAATCAGTACATCATCGTCAAGGACCTAGGCCGCGGTGTTCACGCGAAAGTCTTGCTCGGCCTGAACGCCGCCGACAACCTCCTGTACGCGATCAAGGCCACGAACAACAACGCAGCTGTCGCCGAGACGGCGGTGAGGAAGGAGATTGCCGTGCTGAAAAAGCTGAAGCATCCAAACGTGTTGAAGCTCTTTGAGGTCATCGATGATGCGAAGACCAACGAGCTTCTCTTGGTGCTGGAATATGCTAGTGCTGGTCCTATTTTCACGAGGTACAACATGGTCCCAGTGAAAGAAAATAGATTGCTGTCCTACATCCGAGACATAATTCAAGGTCTGGATTACCTTCACCACGTGGCGGGAATCGCACACATGGATTTGAAACCAGAAAACCTTTTGAAGTCTGGCGATGGTACGGTGAAGATCGCTGATTTTGGGGTTTCTTTCATCGGAAAGGCGAATACAAAGAATTCCAACAAACGGATTGTTGGAACTCCGGCTTTCATCGCCCCTGAAATGCTGGGTGAAGATGGCTATGATCCATTTGCCGCGGATATTTGGTCTCTCGGAGTTTGCATTTTTCATATGGCGACAGCGAGACTGCCCTTCACAGGACGAACAATTTTCCAGATCATCGCCATGGCAAAGCGGCATGGCTTGCAATTTCCTGAAAAGCCAGATTTATCAGCAGAGTTGAGAGACTTGCTGACGATCGTCCTCAAAACGGAGCCTGAAGAACGTGCTTCATTAGAGGATGTGATGACTCATGCTTGGACGACAAAGAACGGTTCAGATCCATTACCGCCCTCTCTCAAGCAATCCGCAAAGCTTACGGTCACCGAAGAAGAGATCGCCGACTCTGTTCGCATGGACCCGCTTGCTGCGCTTCTGCGTCCAAATTTCAAAACGGAGAAATTTGGCGCAGGAGAAGTTATTATGCGCAAAGGAGAAATTGGCGACACCTTGTATTTCATCAACGTCGGAGAATGCGAAGTTCTTGTCGATGCACTTCATGATGAAATCGCTGAACAAACCAGTGATATAACTTCGCAAGATGAAGCAGAACATCTAGGTGTTCTTGCGGTGCGAGGTGAGGGCGTAGTTGTTGGAGAAATTGCAGTTCTCGAGACCATTCTTAGGATGCAATCTGACGGCGACAAACAATTTCATGGAAGAAGGACTGCCTCTGTAAGGGCCCGTGGAAACGTTGAATGTCTGTCCGTCACCGTCGAGGAGCTCTTCACCGCGTTACAGCAAGATGAAGAAGGAAGAGATCGCCTCTTCCGTACTGCAAATGACAGGCTCGAACAGAATACGGAAGTTCTTCTACAAATTGCGGAGTCGAAGAAGGATAGTTTGCATCCAGTTGCTGACACTACGTTTTCTCCCAGAAGAATTATCCATGTCTTATACGCCGAAGACAGCGTTCCTACGCAGTTCATCATCAAACGACTTGTCAATCGCATCGACGACATAGAGCTCGTGTGCGTCAATGATGGGAAGGCCGCACTGGATTATTGCAAAAACGCAAAGGACGGAAACAAGCGTCCAGACATCATCCTGATGGACTGCCAAATGCCTGTCATGGATGGCTTACAGGCAACAAGGGAGATCCGAAAGCTCGACGATCCTATACTTTCTGAGGTGCCCATCGTAGCGGTGTCGTCTGGAATCAAATCTATGAACGAGAAGGATTGCATGGATGCCGGAATGGACGACTATGTCGCGAAGCCGCTAAATCAACAGGCGTTGACAAATGTCCTCGCACGGAATATTCCAACCTCGTTGATGAAGAACGCGATCGATACAAGTGACATTAAACTCATGCAGGAGTTGATGATTTCGGATGAGATGGTCTAGTAGCTAGAGCTAAATCGTAGCTTTCATAAAAATCGTAGTGAATTGATTCTTCTTTATCTCGCATTAGCGACAAGCGAGTTGCTCGACCTACTTTGCCTTTTGCTTTTGGCTGATAGGAATCTCGCATGTTCCGGTCTCGCAGTTGTTCAAATCGATGGGACGAACTCGCTCCTTGCTTTCTCCGGAGGCGGAGAACTTGTTGCGTGCATCTTGAACAAAAATGACCTGTTCTGGCGCGGTGGCTACCGCTGGTAAATGCTCGATGATTTCGCCAATCCTGCAACTTGAAGGATAACCAGCCTGACGAAGAGCCTCGATACAAGCTTCCGCATTTTCTTTCGGCACTGCAGCTAGCATACCGCCTGCGGTTTGTGGATCGTAAATCAGCGGATATCTGGGATTATTTGCGATTCCATCTTGATTAGCAACAGCCCTCGACAATCGAACATTTGCAGGTTGAAGCGATGAGGTTATTCCCATTTTCAAGCATTCTTCTGCTCCATCCAACACCGGAATTTCGTCAAGGTCCAAAACTGCAGCCAAGTTTGCACCTTTGCACATTTCTACAAGGTGTCCGAGCAGGCCAAATCCAGTTACATCGGTGCATGCCTTGGCGCCATGCTCGACCAGTAATTGAGCAGCAACCGCACTGGGTTTTCGCATACTGTCCAGTGCTTTGGTCACCCATCTTCCCTCAGCTTGCGCACGCATATCTGCAGCAAACAGCGTGCCCGTGCCGATAGGTTTGGTGACAATCAGAACTTGGCCTGGTTTCATACCTCCCTTTTTCATCAGTTTTTCTCGCTTGGCCACTCCGTGCACTGAAAATCCCAAGGCCAGCTCTGCACCCTCACAGCTGTGTCCTCCCGCCAGGGCGCATCCAACTTCCTCGAGGACCGCCGTGGCTCCAGACATCATCTGCCACAGCTCGTCCTCAACCTGAGACTCAAGACCGTACGGCACCTGCGCGATCGCGAGGACGGCGTGTGGCTCAGCTCCCATGGCCCAGCAGTCACCCAACGCGTGCACAACCGCTATTTGACCGAAGATGTATGGATCGTCTACGAAAGAACGAAAAAAATCGACGGTGTGCACAGCGACCATTCCTGGTGGAACCGTAATGACGGCCGCATCGTCCGGCTGGTCAAGTCCGACTTCAACCTCAGGGCGAGTCGGAATGTTGAGGCGGGCCATCACTCGGCTAAGTACGCTGGCCCCAACCTTCGCTCCACAACCACCACAACGCATGGGGACAGCCTGCAGGGCGGCGATGGTTGCAGGACCAGCCGCGAGCGCAACCTCCGATACATCAGGCTCTGGGGATGCCATCACTGGCATCTCTTGATACATCTTCATCCACTTCCTATCGATGTGGTCCTTCCACTTCCAGAGCATTGCCCCCGTTGATGACGCCCCACCAAAGCTTACGGAACCGTACGAAGCCACGGCGTGTTTTGAACCGGTGCTTATGAGTCCGAGAAACACCTTCTGAGGACTGAAGTCTACCAGTTTCTCTCCGAGTAAATAGCGGCGGAGGTTATCGTGCAGTGGAGGGCCCTGACGCACTGCAAACACTCCTGCTTTTGGGCGCGGATGACCAACCACGGAGGCGACATCTCCCGCGGCAAAAACCCCAGAATGGCTAGTCGATTCTAGAGTTGCAGATACCTTGATGAACCCGTTGTCAGTCTCAAGCCCAGCCTCTCCGGGCCAACTTTGGGGTGCCGCTTGGGTACACCAGATGCACTCATCCGCAGGAACTTTTCGACCACTCGAGAGAACCACTTCACCCTTCAAGACGGACTCCACGCCGTCCTCCTCGATAACTTCGATGCCCCTATCGTGAAATATGTCCAGGAAAGTTTTACGAATCGAACTCGCATGCGTGGGCATGAGCTTCCCGCGAGTGATCAGCTTGAAACTAGCGCGGTCGGCTGACTGTCCAGCCTTTTCGAGCTCCACCTGCAGCCGGTGCTGCATAGCAAGAGCGAGTTCGACTCCACCGGCTCCGCCCCCCACCACAGCCACTCTGGTCTGCGCGGGCGTCGAAAGAACTCTGTCCAATAGCGCTTCCCAACGCTCTCCGAACCCGTAGATGGGTTTGACGGGTGTTGTGTAGTCGGAAGCTCCCTGAACAGCCTTGGCAGGCGTGATGCCGATGTCGATGGAGAGTGCGTCGTAGGATATCGAAGGGCGGCCCTTCAGGATGACTCGTTTGTTCTCCAGATCAATGCTCACGGCCTCGTCGTGGATCAATCGATGCCCAGCAAAAGTGCACAGGGGCCTCAAGTCGACGTGACATTCGTCCCAGGTGTAGTGGCCGGCAATGTGCCCAGGCAGCATTCCGCTGTAGGGAGTGTTAACCTCCTTGGCCACGAGGGTAACGCGCACGCCCGGCAGCTTGTTCATACCGAGCATTTTCAGAACGTAGACGTGGCTGTGACCACCGCCGATAAGAACGAGATCCTTGACGACCGGTCCGCTGTCGTTCATCTTCCCCATGGCTGCCGTCGCGGGTGCCCTGCGCGAGCGCTGCGAACCCTTAAACGCAAAAGTACTTTTCCGGCGAAACTCGCCTCGTCCGGTGAAGGCGAAGACCTGTGCTGCGCTGCTGTGGCGCGCGTTAATGGCCAACGAAGCCGCGTCCATATACGAATCGATCGCGATCGATCGACGGAGCGACCCCTCGCCTGCGCTTCGCCTGTTGGACGATGACGTCGAAGGTCGATTGGTTGCACGTTTTCTTACGAAACAAAGGCAAAAAAGCAGCGTCAGTTCCATCAGTTTTTGGATCAGTCACATCAGAGTTTGATTTTTTCGATTTTTCGGAGGATTTTGAGGCTCATCAGCATCCCGTCATCGTCATCTCGGCACACAACAGAGCGCCAGCAATATGGCCACGCTGGCTTCCTTCGCGCCGAGGGTGCCGATAACCAGGCGATCCGCGTTCGGTTCGTCCCGGCGTGCGTCTCGCTGGTATGCCAGCTCAAGCGATGTGGTCACCAAGGGTGACGCCGAGCTGGCGACGTATCGGTGGAACGGCATGCAGTGCGCGTACAGGCGCCGCGGGAACAGCGGCAAACCGGTGGTGCTCATTCACGGCTTCGGCGTCAGCTCTTTCCAGTACCGCGAGCAGCTCAGCGCGCTGTCCGAGAGCAACAAGGTGTACGCGCTCGACCTCGTGGGCTTCGGGAAGTCTGATCAGCCCGATCTGGAGTACTGCATGGAGTTCTGGAGGGATCAGGTGGTCGACTTTGTGGACAACGTCGTGGGCGAGCCCGCTGTGCTGGTTGGCAACTCGATCGGCAGCCTCACTGCTATCCACGCCGCTGCAAAGAAGCCGGAATGTACCACGGGCATCGTGCTCCTAAACTGCGCGGGAGGGATGAATAACAAGGTCAAACGCATGCCGGGGGATTTCGACGGGTTCGGATGGCAGTACAAGGCGGTGATCCCCATCTTCAACGTCGTCCTCGCCATCATTGACTTCGTGCTGAAAACGCCGGTGGCCAAGCCTCTGTTTGACAACGTTCGAAATGAGGAGAGCGTGAGGAACGCTCTGAAGGGGGTGTATAAGGATTCTTCTAGGGTCGACGATGCGCTCGTGCAGTCCATCTGTACGGCTGCCGAACGGGAGGGTGCCTTTGGCGCTTTCGTGAGGATACTGACGGGCCCTCCAGGACCTCGTCCGGAGGAGCTGATGCCGAATGTGAAGTGCCCGATGCTGATACTCTGGGGCGATGACGACACGATCACGCCCCCTGATTTCCCCCTTGGGCAGTACTTCATGAAGCTACCCGACAATCGCCCTAACACCACCCTGAAGGTTTTCGAGGGAGAGGGTCACTGTCTTCAGGATGACAATCCGGGAGCGGTGAACCCCGTGATAAAGGAGTGGGTCGCTGCGTTGTAAGAGTTTGTGAGAGTTGGTTTGAGTGTATTTATCCAAGAAGCCATCCTTGCGAGCCCACGTTTCCGTACTCGGATGCGCGCTTGTCTCTGTTGACCTTTTTACCCCACTTTCCACCCGTCTCCTTCATCTCCTTAACGCGCTTAACGATCTCCTTCGCCGTGTTGAATGTGCCCCCGGTTGGCCGATGGCACACAAAACAAGCCTTCTCCTTCGCGTTGTGTCGAAGAGCGCAGTGCTCGCAGAAGTAATGCTTGCATTTGGTCACCACCGGGTCTCTGATGGCATCCCAGGTGTTCTCGCAGATGGGGCACGTGGGCGGGATACCGTCCTCCTCATCATCCTCATCATCCTCGAGGGGCACGCACACGCCGTCTTCGCCCATGTTCCTCTCCATCTGCTCGAGCTTGGCCAGAGCTGCTTTGCGCTGCTTCTCCTTCTCCTCCCATTCCTTGTCCAGCTGCCAGCCTTGCTTGTAGTCACCGCGATCGTGCAGGAATTTACAGGAGTCGCCAAAGCCGCAGTAACCCGTCTCCTTATAGTCTTTACAGATGTCGGGCTTGTAATCCATGATGAAAGTCATCCTCACGTTTGACGACGCTCGCATCGGGCCGTGCGCGCCGGAACCCTTTTCGCTCGCGATTGAGTGCTCTTTGCGGAAACCCGCCCGGTAGTCCACGTAGCTGTTCAAACCCCTGTATTTCTTGTCATCCTCAAACCCATCCGCCCTCTCCGCTGCGGTCTTCAGGACCTTCTCGCGAATCGCTCGGCCATCCCGATCCTTCTCTGTGTCGATCTCAAGCTCCTTTGTCGCGCCTGCGTTGGGAAAGAAAGAGGATTCAGATCTCGTCTCGGTGGAGTGGGAAGAGTCACCGGGAGTCGTAGCGTACTCACCTCCGTCGCCGCGCTGTTGTATCGACCTGTCACCCTCGAAGGTGAAAACCTTGAGCTTATCCTGCGCGCAAAGGACAGAGTGTTCAGTCTAGCGGCGAATCGAGAGGTACGGGAGAAGGCACGTTTGGGGCGAAATATGCTTACCTTCTCGTCACGCGCCGTGGAGCCACCCAGAGCCATCGTTTTCTTCCTCTTCTCTACTTGCGCCATCATAGTAGTGGCCGCATCCCCTGCGTCTTCGTCGGAGTCATCCTCCTTCGTTCGTTTTCTCACGTTGCCTCGGCCGAACTTCCCTTTCTTCTTGAATCCACCGAACCCGCCGGCTCTGTCCGAGGACGCGGGAGGGGAGGAAACATCAGTGCATGATTCGATGGAAGGCGAGGATATCGCGCGACGGGCGGCGGGAAATAAGACGTACCCAGGAGCGTTTTCATCCGTTCTGGTCTCTTCCGGGGTTTTCTCGTCCTCTCCCATGACAAGGACGGCACCGTGTGCGGTGTATTCTGGGCGACAGGGAGAAAAACGAGTTGGTGTTTGTTGGGTCGACACGTCATTTGTACGACGCACACTCGACGTGCTAAGAGAGAAAGATGGCATCCAACAGCGGAGCCAGATTGCTAACGCTACTGAGCAGAGCTCGTTCTACCTTCATGGGCTCTCTTAGCCAAAGCTCTCATTCGCAGCTGGCAGCATCGGGTCGTCTTCACGAGGCGGATGTCTCGCGATGCGTGGCCCATCGATTCACGACGAGCGCGAAAGCGTGGATGGCGAACGGTGGCGAGGCGAGCGGCCCGGGACCGCTTATCGAGCAGATGAAAGCAAAAGTGAGCATGAGATATCATATCAACTGGGCTGAACCCGTCCTCCTCTCGCTGGCGGCTCCGTAGCGTCGCAAAACCCTCTAACCTAACCATTCCTTTCCCCTCAGATTCGCGTTGGGCTCGACGCACAGTTTGTCGACGTGGTGGACATGTCCGGCGACGCCAGGCACGTGGGTATCCAGGTGGTTGCGAATGCATTCGAGGGGAAGAACCCAGTCAACCGCCAGCGCATGGTGTACAAGTGTATCTGGGAGGAAATGCAGACGGATCGGGTTCACGCCGTTCAGAGATGCGAGACCAAAACGCCTGCAGAGGCTGAGGCGAAGTAGCACAGCAGCATTGCTTGTATTGACAATATCTAAAGAATCTTCGCGGGCTGAAATTTGCAGCTCTTGCTCACTTCCTCACGCCGCCGGTCTCATAATTCTCCAGGAACCACTTGACGGTGATGTCCATCGCCTCCTCAAATGGGGTGAACTTGAAGTCGGGGAGATACTTCCTGAGCTTCTGGTTGTTGGCGGTCTTCTTGAACTGCCCGTCCGCCTTGGAGGTGTCGAAGGTGACCTCCAGGGGAGTGCCTCCAATGTTGGCATCGAGGGACTTGGCCACGGCGTACGCAACGTCGGAGATGGGCACCTCGTCCTCCTCGCCGACGGAGAGGATGATGGGGTCCGCCTCGTCGTAGGACCTGAGCGTCCAGATCATGAGCTTTGCCAGGTCGATGGAGAAGATGAACTGGCGAAGGGGCTTGCCACTGCCCCAGATTTCGAAGGACTTTCCCTCCTTCTTGCAGTTGAAACCGCGATGGATCAGACCGGGGATGACGTGGGAGTCCTCAAGGTGGAAGTTGTCGTGCTTTCCGAAGATGTTTGTGGGGATGACAGCGGTGAAGTTGCACCCGTACTGGGACTTGTACATGCGGTTCTGGACGTCAACCATACGCTTGGCGTAGGCGTAGCCCTCGTTGGAGAAGTGAGGGGGACCGTTGTGAATCATGGTCTCGTCGATCGGGAAGGTGGTCTTATCGGGGAAGATGCAGGTGGAGAGGCAGGACACTAGCTTCTGCACGCCGCGCTTGTGGCACTCCTGGAAGATGTTGTCGTTCATGTTGACGTTGTCCCTCCAGAACTGCACCTTGTGCTTCATGTTGGCGAAAAGACCGCCCACCTTGGCCGCGAGGTGGATCACGTGGGTCGGCTGATACTTGTCGAAGATGGCAGCCACCGCGGCGGGGTCGCAGAGGTTACCGTCCTGTAGGGAAAAGGGCGACGGATGGGTCAGGGCGAGAGTTTCGCTTTTTCCGGCGTCGCGACACGTCGCGTGGGGTCGGGCTCGGACTCGGACACGATGGTCATCCGCGAGGTGAAAGGCTAGCATCTTCCAGCGTATGCATATGATGCAGATATCGGCGCCGCCGGGTGATTCGGGTCTGGCTCACCTTGCTGCTCAGGTACACCCACTTCTCCTCAGAGTTGCCCTCGGCGTCGATCACCTCCTTGATGGCGCTACCGACGAGGCCGGTGCCTCCGGTGACCATGACGACCTTCTGCGCGCTCATTGTGAACGGTTCGTTACTCGTCCGATATAAACCCAACCCGATGGTTGCGGGGTTGTGCTCGTTTGCGCGTGGAAGAGAGCGCGTGACGTTGTGCGCGCCAGTGACGGTCAGCGGCGTTGGAGGCCACGAGATCGGTTTGGTGTTTTGGTGTTACACCCGGGTGTTTTTGTGGCTACACTAAAGTCGATGAACCACGACAACTGTCTAACAGAGCAAATAGTCAGTAATATATGTGTACTGTGTATGTGAGTCACCGTGATTGATGGTATAACTAAGAAATCACGTGTAAGTGGAATCATGAAATATCAAATAGACTATTACCACTATTACCAGGGACTGCTGCAGTGATCGTCCGATGTTTGTCCAGCTGGCTGACGTGGGAGGTGACAACTCAGTCACGATGCAGTTGGGACGGCAGCGGAGCGAGTCGCGATGTCAGTATCGGCAATCTCCTCCGTGATCATCGCGCACGTGACGAGCAACGGGGCGCGCCGATCGCTCTCGCGGCGGCAGAACCCTCCGTCCGCCCGCCGATCGCTGCCTCGGCACGCTCGGGGATCGGACTCACCTCTGCGGTTGGGAGTCACCTCGAGCACGCGCGAGTCGAACGCGCGTCTGGGATGTCGGAGCCGCGTGGCGGTGTGCGCGTCGTCTTCCGAAGATGGCGCGGACGTCGCGGGAAACGCGAGAACCGAGGCCGGGTCCGCAAGGGGCGCGGACGGGGAAGTTGAGGAGAGTCCAGAGGAGAGTCTTGAGTGCGTGCTCGTTGGCACCGACGTGGCGTGCGTGTTGAGCGAGGACGAGGGAGACCCGCTCGACGGGGCGAAGGAGACGAGGGATGACGATTCCACGAGCAGCATCCTCGCCGCGCTCGGCGGTGTGGCGCTCGTGTCGCCCTTCTTCCTGTGGGGCACGTCCATGGTGGCCATGAAGGAGGTGCTCCCGGCAACAAGTCCGCTCTTCGTCGCGTCCGTGAGGCTGGTGCCCGCCGGCGCGGTGCTCGTCGCATGGGCGGCGTCCAAGGGCAGACCGATGCCATCGGGGGGTATGGCGTGGCTCGCCATCGCGATTTTTGCCCTCGTCGACGGCACGGCGTTCCAGGGGTGCCTCGCCGAGGGTCTGCAGAGAACTTCCGCGGGCCTGGGCAGCGTCATCATCGACTCCCAGCCCCTGACGGTCGCAGTGCTCGCAGCGATCATCTACGGCGAGAGCCTGGCTCCCGCGGGAGTGTTTGGGCTGTTCCTCGGGATCGTGGGTCTGCTGATGCTGGAGCTGCCGAAGGAGGCTCTCGCTCAGATCGGAGGAGGCGACCTCGGCGGCGCGCTCGCGGCGGTCACTGCGGGTGTCGACGACGGCGGCGGCATCTGGGACAGCGGCGAGTGGTGGATGCTCCTGGCGGCGCAGAGCATGGCGGTGGGCACGGTGATGGTCAGGTGGGTGTGCAAGTACGTGGATCCCGTGATGGCGACCGGATGGCACATGGCTCTGGGCGGCGTTCCCCTCCTGGCGTACTCCATCGCGACCGAACCGGGGGTGTACGAAAATCTGGACAAGCTCACCGCCGGCGACGTGGGCGGCCTCATGTACACCTCCCTCCTGGGTTCCGCGCTGGCGTACGGGGCATTTTTCTACTTCGCGTCCAAGGGAAGCCTCACGAAGCTGAGCTCGCTCACGTTCCTCACCCCGATGTTCGCGGCGCTGTTTGGTTATCTGCTCCTCGGGGAGACGTTGGATGAAATTCAGCTGGCGGGAGCAGCTGTGACCATCGTCGGCATCTACCTGGTGAACACGCGCGCTTCGGAGGGACAGGAGGAGAAGGAAGCGTGATGTAGCTTCGTCGCAGTCCATTTTCGTGTTGAATGTTGAAAATCAAATCTTAAACTACGCGTCACTGGGGCCTCCGTAACACCCGATCGCTGGCTAAAACTACGAGACTAATTGTTGGAAAGAGTTAAGGACATCCGATCGTCCCTGCCGCCTCACCGCCGCGCGGCCCGCGCCAAGCGTTGAAGATGAAAATTGATCGTGTTCTTTTTCTTCGGTTGTTTCGCCTGGAACATCAGGCAAGCGTCCAGTTTCTTCCTCTCCGCCGCGCACTTGCTCTCGGTCCCAACGAAATCGCACTTCTTGAAGCACGCGAGCAGCGCTAGCATCTCATCGTTGCACGGGATGATCTTTTTCCCGAGCTTCTTCGTGTTGATCCATAGCTTTGGATCCTTCGTGGTACCCATCGCGACGCCTCACCGAACTTCGCGGCCGCTCTTCGCCCACCCGGGACCGAGCTCGCGCCTGTGGAAGTGGATGTGACGCGAACCCTATTTTCCGCCACAAACTTTTGGAAGGTGCTTCAAACAATCTTGCTTCCGTCGTCAGAGCCGACGGCGTAGACCAGTGCCAGGCCTGAACTGAAGGGCGCTCCGACATGGAGCAGGCCGCTCTCCTCGAGGCCAGGGCATCCGGTCAGAGTAGGGTGGGTATATCCTGGACAATAGCGCGGCCACAGCTTTGGGAGCGCGCGAGGATCAGGCTGAGGCGAAACGCCGATGGAGCGAGGACACACGGTGGCCAAACCTCGAGGGAGGATGGGCGATCAGAGGCGCACGATGCGTCGCGTGGAGGTAAACTGAGGGGACTTCGTCAGGATGGGGCGTTTCCAACCTCCTATGAGCGACCGATGCCCGCGGAATCGAGCGAGAGGGAGCTCGGCGGGAGGGGAAGCGGGAAAAGGTTCGAGTTGGGCGCCAACGCGGTCGCGGGCGCCATCGCGGGCACCCTGGTCAGCATCGTTCTCCACCCCGTGGACACGATCAAGGTCACCATCCAGGCGGACAGGAAGGTACGAGAGCCCATCGCTATGGTGGTAAGCAGAATAATTCGGCAGCGGGGCGTGTTCGGGCTGTACTCCGGCCTGTCCACCAGCCTGGCGTCTTCAGCGCCAATCAGCGCCATCTACACCGCATCTTACGAGCTCGTAAAGGGGAGGCTCCTGCCGGGCCTGCCGGAGGAAAAACGGTGGATTGCCCACTGTATCGCCGGTGGATGTGCCAGCGTGGCCACCTCGTTCGTGTACACACCGTCTGAGTGCATCAAGCAGAGGTGCCAGGTTACGGGCGCGACTAGCTCGTTTGCGGCGGCAAAGAGCGTGGTCCGCGCGGATGGCGTGCTCGGTTTGTACAAGGGGTGGAGCGCGGTACTGTGCAGGAACATACCTCAGAGCGCCATCAAGTTTTTCGTGTTCGAGCAGCTCATGCGCGCGGCTGGCGGAGCTCTCGCCTCGGGAGGGGGATCTTCGGGTACGCTCCCCGCGCTCGCCATCGGCGGCGTGGCTGGATCCACCGCAGCGATGTTCACAACGCCGTTTGACACAATCAAGACGAGGATGCAGACCGCGGGTGTTGTGAACCAGGGCGGATCCACGATGAGGGGTTTGTTGCCGACAATGAGAGATATCGTGGTGAACGAGGGATTGGGCGGTCTGTACCGTGGTGTCATACCGAGGCTGCTCATTTACGTCACGCAGGGCGCTGTATTCTTCAGTTCTTACGAGTTGGCGAGAAACACCCTACTTGCTGCGGCTGAAAAGAGGAGAAAGGAGGACGTCGTGGCGGCGAAATAGACTGATTATTCCTTGGCATTAGGTTTTCCATAGTTCTCCCCGATGTACTTTTCCCACTTGGAGTGTTTCAGCTCCATGAATTGGGCATCCTGCAAGGGCGGAGACATTTGTAGTGTTAGCAAAAAGTGATTGAGTGCGTCGGTCGGACGAATTCATCAACACTCACCTCCAGCTTGGCGATGGCGAGGAGGTATTTGGTGAGACCCACGAGCTCCCTATCCGTGCCCCTGTTCAGGTGCGCCTTCTTGAACGGACGAATCCTTAACCCGTTCTGTGGGTTCATGACAAAGTTCCGTTTGAGGTCATCGAACATGATGGTGTTTCTCTCCGTGTACTGAGGATACTTGGCCCAGAGCCAGCCGAGGGGCTTGCAGTCGAACATCCCGTATTTCTCCGTCTGCACCGTAATCATCGCGCCGTGGTCCACGAGCTGCATGATCTTGAAGTTCGGTGAGCCCAGCACCCCGAGCTCGCGCATCTTCACCTCGATCCACTTCATCCCGGTCGCCGACCAAATGACGATGTCGTACTCCTGATACGCCTGGGTCAGGAACTCGTGAAGGTACGGCCGCATCAGCTCCTCGGGCACCTCCGCTGTGCTCCTGTGATCGAATAGCGTGTAGTCTATGTCCAACACCAACAGTTTCTTGCCTTCTCTTGGCGGGTTCAGACCGTCAACACGGTACGACTCGATCCTCCTCCGCAGCTTCTCCTTGTTCTCCTCCCGATCCCTGCAGTCGATCTCCTCGTTCACCCCCACGTCGAAGTCGTCGAGCACCTCCGGCGCCGCCTCAGCGGCCTGCGCCACCGTGTCGATCGACTGCTCGGTGCTGCCCATCATCATGACAACCTTTGGCAGCTTGACGGAGGACAGCAGCACGTCATCGTCCGCGGGCTTCGGGCCCGATTTGACGTTTAGGAGCTTCTGGCGTTTGGGCTGGACGTTCGTCTCGGCCTCGATGCACCGCTTCAGGCAGGCCACGTCCGCATCCTCTGGTACGGAGACTGAGAACTGCTTCCCCTGCCACTTGACCGCCACCGTGATCTTACCCTCTTCCGTCATCTCACCGGTATCGCGGCGCTAGCGAGTGTTCAAGTTCAAACTCTTCATTGCAGTCGCGTCAGCCAACATCAGCCAACTCTTCTCGGCCGGCGGCAGTCCCGAAGGCTTTTTCAGAGTCGCCAGCGCCGCCGCTCCCAATAGCCATGGGAAGAGGGAAAAAAGAGAATGCGGACGTCGCGAAAGCCACCAAGCCCGTGGGCAAGAGCGCCACATCGTTCATCGCCGGCTCCACCGCCGGCCTGGTCTCCAGCGGCTTGCTGCAGCCGCTCGAGGTGGTTAAGACGCGGATGCAGGCGCACAGGCTGAAGGCTGGCTTCTCCATCAACAAGAGCGCGTGGGCCACCGCGGGATGCGTGGTGAGGGACGAGGGGATCCGCGGGCTGTGGGCGGGAGTGTCGGCATCGTGCATACGAACCGCGTGCGGGGCTGGGCTGTACTTTTTGCTGCTGGAGAGGGTAACCAGGGAGCTCAACGCGAAGTTCCCCGCGTCGAAGGATGCATCGCAAACCTTGCAGGGCGCGAGGACCTTCGCCATCGGAGCCGCGTCCAGGAGCTTGGCCGCGGCCATGCTCTGCCCTCTGACGGTAGTTAAGACCAGGATGGAGTACGCGTCAATCAGCGGCACGTCGTACACGGGGGTGGCCAACGCCCTGAACACCATCGGCGCCAAGGAGGGTGTGAAGGGACTGTTCTCGGGGTTGGGGTCAACGCTGCTTAGGGACGCGCCGTTCTCGGGCCTCAACCTCATGATGTACACGCATTTGAGGACGGTGATGGGTGAGGTGGCGGCGGCGCAGGGCAGGGAGACCACCTCGATGGACACCTTCTTCGCCGGGGCGGTCGCGGGGGGCGCCGCAACGTTCCTGACGCACCCGCCGGATGTGCTGCGGACGAGGGTGCAGCTGGGTCGACCGTCCGCGTCGTTCGTCAAGATCGTGACCGAGGAGGGAGTGCGCGCGTTGTGGGTCGGATCGTTCCCGAGGATATTGAGGAGGACGCTGCAGCAGGCGATGACGTGGAGCCTGTACGAGCACGTGGCAAAGTTGTTGGGCGGGACCTCGCTGAGTCCCAAAGCCGACTGAGTTGGAAAACGCGGCCGCCAACGAGACGTTGGCTCCCATTAATAAAGTAGCGATAAAGGCATTCATCAACGTTCGCACGCTCAGAACCCAACGTAGAGGTTCGCCTTGGAGATGTCGCCAACATCAAGCTTAAGGCGCCAGTCGCGTTGCTTCTTGTTCATCCCCTGACCCTTCTTCGCCTGCGGCCTGTTCTCTTCGACGTCCGCAAGCTTGAACGTGGGCGATCCGTCCTCGTCTATGTCCTCAACGTCCAGTACCTTGGTGCGCGTCCCCTCCACGCCGTCTTCCTCCGCCCTCGCCGCGTACGTGACCTTCATCGTCAGATCCCTAAACCTCTCCAACTCGAGCGGTAGCCGCAACTGCCGCTCTGCGCCGGGGGACGCAACCTCCAGCGCCACGTCGTCTGGAAACCCCTTCTCTTCTAGCACCGTGTTGTACGTGCGGCTCATTGCGCCGAGCTGGTCGAGCGTGGGGGAACCGAACTTGTCGTTCACGGCGTCGATGCTGATGTAGATCCTCTTGCGCTCGGCGGATACCTTGTACGAGAAAATCTCCAGCTCGCCATCAAACTCGTCCTCCTTCAGAACCTCCCTCAGTACGTCGAGCCCCATCTGGCCCCACTCCGTTCCCCCTGTGAAGAAGGCTTCGTCGGTCTCGATCTCGTTCTCGCCGCTCTCCTCGATCTCGGCCAGCTCGGCATCGTCAAAGTCCTCGTCAACATCGAGCTCGCCACCGTCAATCGCGTCGTCGTCGCTCTCCTTCTTGCCCCCCTTCTGCTTCGCCGACGCGGACACGTTCCTCCTAAAGTTGATGCGACCAGCGACCGCGATGGAAACTCCGGAGCCGAATCGTGATTCGCGGTCATCGCGACGGAGGGATCCCCGAGGCATCGACCAAGCGTGCGCCCCGCATCGAAACTTCCGCGGTGCGGCTGGCTGAGAAGGACGGTGGAGCGAAGGGGACGTTCCGCGCGCAAGGCCGTTGACGCAGCGCGAGGAGGACGCTAGCCTTGGCCTGGTGGCCAGCAGAGAGCGTGACAGGTGAGTTGCGAACATCGGTATGAAGCTCGAAGTCGTCGTGTGCGCTCCGGTCTGAGCTGCTGAGGTTCTGCCCTAATCCCTGAAACTCCGTCATCGTGTCAGGTCGGCACCGATTTCTCGAGGCCCTGCCAAGAAAAACAACGACTGGTCCTTCCCGTCAGTCCCGATGGCGCCAAGCAAGCTCGATGAGATCCGGGAGCTCCTCGCACCTGAAGATGGCGGCGCGATGGAGCTATCGGCGGAACGACTGGAGCAGTTGTACCTCGAGGTCGCCCCGCAGGTGAGACGGAACTCGAGCGCTTCCTCCCGCGAATCGTCTTTTTCGGACGACGCCACGCTCAAACCCACTTCTTCCCTGTCCCTCTCCATTCGCAGATCCTCGACGGCCCCGCGATAGAGCAGCAGCTCAGTAAGCTCAATTTCCTGCCGACGGGCTGCGACGGCATCGACGACCTGCTGGAGGGGGGCCTCCGACAGGGTCAGGTGACCGAGCTCACAGGCGAGGCGGGATCGGGCAAGACGCAGCTTTGCCTGAGCGCTGCCGCGTCCGCCGCGGCGCTGGGCCACAGGGTTGTGTACTTGGACACCGGCGGTGGGTTCAGCGCCAAAAGGATCAAGGAGTTTCACCGTGGGTTCGTCACCGCGGACGCGGACAGCGCCGAGGTGGAGCAGCACCTCTCGCTCACCCTGGACCTCATTACCGTGCTGAGTGTGCACGACATCCTGACGCTGTTCAAGGTCCTGGAGGAGCTGGCGCTGGGTCTGTCGGGTGACCCTGGTGTTCCTGGCGATGGTGGTTTGGAAGGTAATCAGGATGTGGTTGACATTGGGAGGGACATGGGCCTGCTGGTTGTGGACAGCCTCTCGTCGTTACTGTCGCCGGTCATAACGCGGTTACACCACCAGGGATACACGATGATGGCGTCCACCGCGTCGCTGCTTCGATCACTCGCCCCCGCGCACAACTGCGCGGTGCTGTACACGAACCATACGGTGAGCGCGGGGGGTAACGACAGGGGCGGCGCCTCCATCAAGCCCGCGTTGGGTACCCGGTGGACCAGCACGCCGCACCGGCGGGTGTGCCTCGGGAAGGGCCACGGGAACGATGCCCAGGGCTGCACGGCGGAGGTTATATACGGCCCGGGGACGGGATCGAGCTGCGCCTTCAAGGTCGTCGGCGACGGCATTAGGACGCTCTAACTTTTCGGGGTTTTAGGTACAGTAGCAAGAACGATAACAGCAACGATAGCAACCGAGGTCGAAAAAAGGCTCTGAGGGAGAATCAAAAAAAGGAGAAAAGAAATTATCCGCTCGACGGGCCCATTCGTGGCCCATTTCAGGATGGCGGCTGCCCCTTGCGCTGCCCCTCGCGGCGTCTTCGCCGCAGCCGGCGCGGCTCAGCGCCTCCGAGTTAACCTCGGGAGGCGAGATGGCGCGTCTGTCCACGCCAGGGTCGCTCCTCGCGTTCGCTCCCGCGGCTCTGTTACGGTCCGTGCGGCTATCACGGACCCCCCGGAGATCTCCAGCCCCCCGAAGGTCCAGGGCCCGGCGGTGATCCTGCCCCAGGTTCCGATCCACTCCGAGGCGGGAGACATCATGGACGTCTTCCCCGAGGATATGATCCTTGAACCCGGGGAATTGGGCGCCGTGAGCCGCGGGGTGATGCGCGCCGAGGACTCCGAGCGCCTCAATTGGTACCTCAGGGCCATCCTCACCGCGAACGTGTACGACGTCGCCGTCCAGTCGCCGCTCGACGCTGCGCCCAAGATGGCCGAGAAGTACGGCGTGAAGATCCACCTCAAGCGCGAGGACCTCCAGCCCGTCTTCTCGTTCAAGCTCCGCGGCGCGTACAACCGCATGGCGCAGATCTCGAAGGAGTCACTCGCCAAGGGTGTCATCTGCTCATCCGCGGGTAACCACGCGCAGGGCACCGCGCTCGCCGCCAGGCAGCTCGGATGCGACGCGGTGATCTGCATGCCGGTGACGACCCCGGGCATCAAGGTCGAGGCGGTGAGGAGGCTCGGCGCCACCGTCGCGTTGGAGGGGGAGAACTACGACGCGTGCCAGGCGTACGCCAAGCGCCGCGCCGAGGAGGAGGGGAGGACGTTTGTGCCGCCGTTTGACGATCCGCTCGTGGTGGCGGGGCAGGGTACGGTCGGCATGGAGGTGGTGCGCCAGCTTCCCAGCGTGGAGTACGTGTTCGTTCCCGTCGGCGGCGGCGGTCTCATCGCGGGTATCGCCGCGTACATCAAGTCCATCCGGCCGGACGTGAAGGTCATTGGCGTTGAGCCGGAGGGTGCCAACGCGATGCTGCAGTCGCTCTTCCACGGCAAGATCTGCAGGCTGAACAAGGTGGACGGGTTCGCCGACGGCGTGGCGGTTCGGCAGGTTGGGGACGTGTGCTTCGACCTCTGCCAGCAGCTGGTGGACGGGGTCATGACGGTCAAGACGGATGAGATCTGCGCGGCGATCAAGGACGTCTTCGAGGAGACCCGATCCATCCTCGAGCCCGCGGGCGCGGTGGCGGTCGCGGGGGCCAAGCTGTACGGGCAGGTGCACGGGATCGAGGGTAACGTGGTGGCCATCACGTCGGGCGCGAATATGAACTTCGATCGCCTGCGCGTCGTGTCCCAGCTCGCCGACGGGGGTCTGAAGCAGGAGGCTACCCTGCTGAGCATCATCCCTGAGCGCAACGGCTCGTTCAAGCACTTCGTCGAGCTCGTCGGTACCGACGTGAACTTTACTGAGTTCAAGTACAGGGTCACCGAGTCTGAGGACGCCGTGGTGCTCTACTCCGTCTCGGTGGATGACGAGAAGGACCTCGAGACCTGCATAAAGATTCTGAGGGAGAACGGCATCAACACTGAGAACCTGACCGAGGACGAGGCCACCCAGCTGCACCTCAGGCACATGGTGGGCGGGTCGACAGGGGTAAGCAACGAGCGCTGCTACAAGGTGGAGATTCCCGAGCGCGCGGGTGCGCTCGATACGTTCCTCAACGCGGTATCCCCCAAGTTCCAGATCACCATGACGCACTACCGCTCGGACGGCACCGCGCAGGGTAAGGTGCTCTTCGGCATCAAGGTGCCGGACACAGAGCGTCCGGCGCTGGAGCAGGCGCTCAACAGCACGGAGATGCAGTGGGAGGATATGACCGATACCATGGCTTTCAAGCTGCTGTACGGGTGCGAGAGGTCTGGCGCTTGTGAGATAAACTTTGGAGCTGACGAGAAGCTCACGCCGCCGTGAAACTGTGTTGATTTTTTATTCAACTTGATTCTTTCTTCCCACTACAATCTGTCCTTCGACGTGAGATCCACCTTAAGCTCCAGCCTGGGTATCGCGACGTGGTACGTGCCCAGGTCCAGGTCGTATCCCTCATCGTTCCCGTCTCCGATTCCCCCCTCAGCCTTTGGCGGCTTCACGTCCAGGTCCCACCGCAGCGCCATCTTGATCCTCTCGTCAGGATCCAACGCCACCTCCGAGCGACGCAGCGCCATCATCGCCGGGGAGCTCTCCCAGAACGTGGTCTCGATCTTCCACCGAGCGTTGAACCCGTTGGTGGCCGACTTATACCCGCCAATGCCCTGCAAACTGAGGTAGCCGAACTGCAGCTTCTTGGTAAAGACCTCCACGTCGCCGTCCTCCGGCTGCACCTCCACCTTCTTGAACCAACGCCAGAATCTGAACCCATCCTCGCCCCCTCGCCTCGGCGCGCTCTTTACCTTAACCCTACAGTCACCGGACTTGAAGTCGAACTTGGCGCCCACGCCCCATCCGTCGAACCGCTTCTGCAGCTTCAGCCTGTACTCGGGATCGAGGTCGAACGAGTACGACTCGTGGATGTCGTTGAGAAAGTCCTCCGTCTTGCCGCGAGCGCGGTCCACCCTGTACAGCGCCCTTTGGAATACGTTGCCCCGGATTCGATCGGTCGAATCGCTCGAGACGCTAGATAGGTCGCTGTAGGGTGGGATATCATCGTCGCTGTCGCTTATCGCCGCCATCTCGCCAGTCGGTCCGCGCCCGTGCCTGGCCGGTATTTGAAGTTCCAACCAACTTTTGTGAAGAGTAAGCCCCAACAGTCCGAGAAATACTTCCTTGGAGTAGACAGTTGAAAGCTGCTTTCTTCAGCCCCCCTCCCACACCGCACATCCGACCACGCACGACAGCCGTGACAGAAGATGAGCAGCATAAGATACATCGCAGTGACAGCGTTTGTCATCGCCCTGGTAGCCTCGAGCGCCGCCGCCAGCACCTCGCGCCGAGAGAACACTGCTTCGGCCAAAACCTCGGAGGAAACTTCAGCAGGGCAGCGCGCCCTCGAAGAACTTTCGCACACCCCAGACACCCGCGAGCGCGATGGCAAGCCGGATTCCGACACACCGGAGGGCCGCTGGTTCGGCTGGTTCGGCTGGGGACATAAGTACCCGTACTATTACTCGTACTCTTACCCGCACTACAACTATTACTCGAACTATTGGTGCGGGACTCCCTATTACGGAGGTGGTTCTCACGGTGGTGGTTCCTACAATTCTTACTACAAGTCCGCGAGCGGAGAGACCAAAGACGAGATGAAGTCCAGACAGGTCTTACCGCGAGATCAGCTCGCCAAACAGGCCATGCAAAGACAGACGGTTGCAGCGAAACGGGTTCCTGCTTCGACGTGCTCGGAGTGGCTAGGCGTCACGCTCAACGAAATAAGCGAAGCGCCCAACGAGGTTGCAGTGGTTAACGACGGCTGCTGCTTCCCATCAGGGTGCGCGCTGGCGCCGTCCGCTGGATGCTTCGCCCAGGACGGGCAGCCATGCTGCGTGCCGGATTCGGAGAGGAAGGAAACATGCTGAAGAAGCGGGAAGGACGCAAGACTTTGAGTAAAACTTCGTCGCTCTGTCATTTTCGCCATCCTGCCAGTTCGCCATAGTCAAGTTGTCCACTCTCGAAATTACGGTATTCCAGCCTTCGTTCTCAACCCGGGCTCAGAGGTACCAGCCGCCCGCACGCTTCTCCCCTCGCTCTGCGAACCCGCGTGAGTGTCCTCGGGATACACCCAAAAGGAACTCGAACCTTCAACGGCCTTTGGACACAGCGTAGAAAGCGAGTCACGGGAATCATCACTGGTTCCCAAAATGGCCGAAAATGATGCCGTCGCCGAACCGGTCGAGGAGCAGCAGATTGACCGCATCGACGAGGTGATGCAGCGACCTTCCCTGCTGGACGTTGTGCAGGAGAGGATTGTCACCGTCAAGGGAGACGCGGCGTGCAAGATCCCCGGCGTAATACCCGCGCGGATCGTGATGCTGTGCGAGAACCGCGAGAAGGTGACCGGCAGGGATGAGGCGGAGGCATTTTGGACGGAGATCCTGACCGCGGCGGGGTCCGGGGATGCGGACGCGAGGTGCGCGGTGCTGGCGTACCCTGAGGCGACGGTCGTCGCGGTGGAAGGGACCACGTCGACGGTGGGTGAAGTCGCGAAGGAGCTCGAGAGCGCGCACGAGAGAGTCGCAGCGGACAAGGGACAGTACACCAGCATCAGGGTGGTCAGCACCACAGAAGACATGGCCAAGTTCGTGCTGCCGGGCCCCGGAGTGTACGCGTCGTTCGTCAACTCGCCGACGGCTGAGGCGTACGAGGAGCTGGAGCCGGAGAGGGTGTTTAAGGCGACGAGCGCCGTGAACGTCGCCGTACTTGGTCTGGGCATGAAGCTCAGGGGGATGAGCTCGGGGGAGAGGGAGCTCGCTCTCAAGGACATATCTGCGGTGGCGCCTGAGTTGCCCACGCTCAAGCAGCTCATGGGTCTGTTGAAACAGCCGGAGGGTGCACCGACGCTCACCGAGTTTCTTGAGGTGTACGACTCGCCCTTGGACGTGGATCTGGACGGAGAGAACGTGTGGCCGATGCCCTCGACGCTCAAATTTTAGCCAAGATGTTATCGATGAGAATCGTTGTAATTACGTCCCGTCTACTTCAATGATGGATCGTCCATGGGTGCTACTTCGTCGTCCCCTCTCTCTTCTTGGGCCGTTTCGTGCTCGCTTCCGTCTCGTCGTCATCGCCGCACGTCATCCGGATCCGTCCCGCGTTCCCCCGAAACCGCAGTCGCCCCCGCCCCGCTCAAAAGTCACTTGAGCTTGATCTCGCGCAGGCGCTCCTGCAGGTAATCGTCCGAGGTGATGGGCGTCGGAAACTGGTTCGGGTACTTATCCGACACGCACGTCGCCAGTGTCTCGATCAAAAAGTCGGGGTTCGGGTGCAGGAAGAAGGGCATGCTGTACCTCGGCAGATGCGCCCGATCCGCCACGGGGTTCACCACCCGGTGCGTCGTGGACGGCAGCCGCCTGTTGCTCAGCCGTTGCAGCATGTCGCCGATGTTGCACGTGACGCAACCGGGCGGCGGGTTAACGTCCAGCCACGTCCCGTCCCTGCGCAAGATCTGAAGACCGCCCTCGTCCGCGCCCAGCAGCAGCGTGATCAGGTTGATGTCCTCGTGCGCCGCCGCGCGGACGTGGCCAGCGTTGGCGAGCGCGACGGCTCCGTCCTCGCCGTCCCTCGCCAGGGGCGGGTAGTGGATCACCCGCAGGATGGAGTTACCCTCGTTCACCTTGTCGCCGAAGTACTCCCGCGGCTGGCCCAGGTGCACGGCGAGCGCCTCGAGCACCCTTCCGCCCAACGCGTCCAGCGCCGCGAAGATCTCCTTTGTCACCGCGGTGAAATCCCCTTCCTCGACGTCGACGTTGGGGGGCATCTTGTCCTCGTACCTGTGCCCAGGGGGCAGGTCCCTCCCGAGGTGCCAGAACTCCTTCAGGTCGTACTTGGTGGACCCCTTGGCGGTCTCGACGCCGAAGCCGGTGTAACCCCTGGCGCCGCCGAGGCCCGCAAGGTGGTACTTCTTCTTCTCCTCCTCGCCCAGCGCGAAGAACTTCTTGCTGCCGTCGAGCGCCCTCGAGATGAGGTCGTCGGAAACGCCGTGATTCTGGAGTATCACGAAGCCGTATTTCTCATACGCCGCACCGAGCGCCTGCAAAGAAGGGAAAGGGGACGGTCAGGGACGCGCAGGGACGGCATCCCCGGGGGCGAGACGAAGAAGCTGGGCACCCCCCATCGAAAAAGTGTCGGTAAGGTGGGCGGGAAGCGGGGAGGACGCACCTTGACGAACGCGTCGAAATCTTTGTGGTACAGCTCGGTCGAGACGACCGGTACCTCTTCGTTGTCCGCGGCTCCCATCTCGCGTTGAATGGAGGTCGACGCGAAGTGAGTCGTGGCTCTCTCGCCGCCCGGAAACTTTTAAATCAGCTGACTTGGCAGTTTGGAATCTGCAGTTTGGACGAAAATGGCGCCCCACACGCAGGTTGGAGATCTCGCCCTAGCTAAAGGTAGAACGACTCAAGATTGTTGGTCTGTGACTCCCCGGCTCTTCTACCGCATCGGATAACGCAGGGTTCCCTTACCGTGATGAAACTTGCTTTTTCACTTTGACGTGTCGCCCCAATCCACGCGGTTGACGACATGGCGATGTGCACGAGCGCAATGATGGGCGTCGCGCACCAGCCCCTGAGGTCCGCTCCCAGGACGTCGCGATTCACTCCCGCGCCCGCGAGGCCCCGACTGACGCGATTCACCACCGTCGCCATGGCGGCGCCCGATTTCCTCATCAAGAAGCTGGAGTCCTCCGAGCGCACGCACAAGGAGCTGACATTCAGGCTCGCCGATCCCGACGTCGCGTCGGACGCCAAAGAATTCCAGAAGCTCTCTAAGGCACTCGGCGAGCTCACCGGCGTGGTGGACATGTACGCCAGGTACAAGGAGTGCCAGGCGGAGGAGGCGGACGCGAGGGAGATGGTGAAGGATGCGGCGGGCGATGCCGAGATGGAGGCGATGGCGAAGGAGGAGATCGCGGCGCTAAAGGGGGAGATGGAAGAGCTCGAGGAGAAGATGACCATCGCACTTCTCCCGAAGGACCCGCTCGACGATAAGAACATCATGCTGGAGATCCGTGCGGGCACGGGCGGCGACGAGGCGGGCATCTGGGCAGGCGACCTGTGGAGGATGTACCAGAGGTACGCGCAGAGCAAGGGGTGGTCGGCGACGATCCTGTCCTCCAACACCGCTGACTTCGGCGGATACAAGGAAATCGTCGTGGAGATCAACGGCGACGGCGTCTACTCGGAGCTCAAGTGGGAGGCTGGCGTGCACAGGGTGCAGCGCGTGCCCGCGACCGAGTCGCAGGGGCGCGTGCAGACGTCCACGGCGACGGTGGCGGTGATGCCGGAGGTTGACGAGGTGGAGGTGAAGATCGATGATAAGGACATCGAGATCAGCACCGCTCGATCCGGCGGCGCGGGCGGCCAGAACGTGAACAAGGTTGAGACGGCCATCGACCTCCTGCACAAACCCACCGGCATCCGTGTTTTCTGCACGGAGGAGCGCACCCAGCTGAAGAATCGCATCCGCGCCTTTCAGATCCTTCGCGCCAAGCTATTCGAGATTCAGCTCGAGGAGCAGCAGCAGGAGATCGCGGGACGGCGGAAGGCTCAGGTTGGCAGCGGCGCCAGGTCGGAGAAGATTCGCACGTACAACTGGAAGGACTCGAGGGTGAGCGACCACCGCCTGGGCCAGAACTTCCCCCTCGACAACTTCATCGGCGGGGACATCGGCCCGGCCATCGGCGGATGCCAGGCCATGGAGCAGCAGGAGAAGCTCGAGGAGCTCAACGCGGAAATGACGGTGTAACTCTTAATTCCTAAAACTCTTCTACTTGGTCGCGCTACGGCTCGTCGTTCTCCTTCGCTTCCTCCTCCTCCGGCGTGGGCGTCCACATCGCGCAGGATTCGATCTTGATCGGCTGTCTCGGTCGCTGGAACGCGTCCGTCTCCACGCGGTCTATCATCTTCATCAGCCTCATGCCGTCGATGACGCGCCCAAACCCCACCCGTTTCCCGTCGAGCGAATCCAACACGCACTGGGTGACGTAAAACTGGCACCCGTTCTTGTTTCGTCTGGCGCACGCCATCGCCAATATGCCCGGCCTGTCGTGCTTCACCCTGAAGCACTCGTCTCCGAACGATTCGCCGTAGATGCAGCACTGCGGCCCGGTGCCGTCTTTGTTGACGACGTCGCCCGTCTGGAACCAACCGCCCACGTGCACCTGGTGGATGAGGCAGCCCTTGTACCCCTCGCCGTCGGGGATCTCGTCGTGCCCGCCCTTGACCAGCTCCTTGAAATTAGCGCACGTCTTGGGGGCGTGGTCCGTGAATAGCTCGATGAGCAGCTTCCCCTCCACCTCGCCGCCGATGCTCACCTCCATCGTCACGTACTCCCGCCCGGACTTGGCGACGTACTCCCTCATGTGCGTCTTAGCCAAGCGCTCGTAGAAGATCGGGTGGGTTCGGTCGGTGTACCCGAACTTGTCCTCGCACCACGCCATGAACTCGTCCCTGCCGCCAATGTACCTCCCAGGCCCCGCGTGGCACAACACCGCGCCCGAGTGCTTCCTGATCGACGGGTAGAACGGCAGCATCAACTCGGGGAGGGACAAATCGTAGTCGATGGGGAGGAGGCTCCGCACGTCCAGCTTGATGCCCCTGATCTGGGTGGCGATGAACTCGGCGGCCTTCTTACATTGCTGGAAGTGCGCATCGCTCAGTTTCCCGGCGACGGTGATGACCACCATGGTTGCCCGTGGGTTACTGCGCGATTCCGGACCCGAGGTTTCCAATTTGGGAGATTTTGGAGGGCAGACTGGCAAACTGGCAGACTGGTAGGGATGGCTCTGGAAATGGGTCACTGGCTGGACAACAAACAACGGAGATCCGCCCCGATTGACCCCTCCTTTGACATACATAGGGGCGCCCCCACAGTGCCGATAAGGTCGGGTGTGGGTGCGACCGTTCGCTGCACGTCTAGGAGCGGAGGCGATTGTCTTCCGCGAGACCGGGGGTCGTCATGGGTGACGACGAGGTGCGACCCTTCCTCCAATCCAAACTCACCCACCCTTCACCCTCTTGCTCAAATTCCCGTTTTGGCCCCCCTTCCTTTGGCCAGGCGCCCCTCTTCGAGGGCACGGACGAGGAAATCGCCGCGGCTAAGAAGATTCAGGCGATGCATCGGGGCCGTGCCGCCCGCGCGAACGTCGAGAAGCTCAAGGCTGACAGGCAGGCGGCCAAGGAGGAGGCCGAGGCTGCGGCGAAGAGCCTGAAGCTGGCCGAGGAGACCGCGATGCTCGCCGCTGAGACGGAGCGCGAGCTCGGGGAGATCACCGGCACCGAAGACGAGCAACAGGCCGCGGTCAAGCTACAGGCCATGCAGCGCGGTCGTAAAGCGCGCGCCAGGGTGGCGGAGCTCAAGGCGCAGAAGCTCGCGGCCGAGGCCGCGGCGGCAGCTGCCGAGGCCAGGACCGAGGAGGCTGAGGTGAGCGCGTCGACAGCGGGCGCAGCCGAGGAGGAGGTATCTTTCGAGGGAACCGAGGAAGAGCACGAGGCTGCGGCTAAGCTCCAGGCGGTACAGCGTGGACGCGCGGCGCGCGCCAAACTGCGAGCCGAACGCGCCGCGGCGGCCGCCAAGGTTGCCGAGGTTGAGGCCCAGATGGCGCAGACGGATGCGGCCGAGGCGATTCACTTCGAGGGCACGGAGGAGGAGCAGAGCGCCGCGACCAAGCTCCAGGCGGTCCACAGGGGACGAAAGGCCCGGGAGGACGTCGAGCGTCTCAAGAAGGAAAAGGAGGTGGCGGCGCAGGCGCAAAAGAAGGTAGAGGAGGCTCAGGCGAGCGCGACGGACGAGGGCGCGTCGCACCTCGAGATGCTCGTCGCGCAAAAGGCCAAGTTCGACGAGGAGGCTGAACAGATCGAGCAGGAGCTGGCCGAGTGCAGGGAGGAGAACCAGGAGGCGATCGACGCCGCGGAGATGGAGGCGGCCGAGGCCGAGGCTGCCGCTGAGGCTGCCGAGGCTGCGGAACCCGCGGACGAGGAGCCAGCCGAGGAGGCCGCCGAAGAAGAAGAAGAAGAAGAAGAAACGGGGGAACCCGAGGAGCTCGACGAGGAAGCCGCCGCCGCCGCCGCCGCCGCCGCCGAGGCCGCGGCTAAGGACGCCGAGCGCCAGAAGGACGCCGCGAAGATGTTCGACGGCGAAAACCACGGCCAGGTTCCCGACGCCAAGGCGAGGATATCCATGCTCACCGCAAAGCTCCTGGAAGTCAAGGCAAAATCCATCCAGTTTGAGGCTGAGATATCGGACGTCAACGCGGCGCTGAACATCGAAGGTCTCGACAAGGGTTTCTTCGCCGCGGTCCAGCTGCGTGAATGGCGTGTCGCGCACGCCGAACGCATGAAGGTGGTCGCCAGGAAGGCTCTGGCGGACGCGACGAAGGCGAAGGGCGATTGGAAGATTTGGGAAAAGCGCACCGAGGAGAGGGAGGAGGGCGAAGACGAGGACTTCGCCGCGCTCCGCGCCAAGGTTGTCGGCGAGCTCAAGGCTCTCATCGCCGCTCGCGACGAAGCCGATGACAAGGCCCAGGCGGTGGCCAAGGAGCTCGAGGACATGGGTCCCGAGGATCCCGAGCCGGAGGGACCCAAGGATTACAAGGCTGACGACTACAGGCGAAAGCCCGAGGGGCCCGATGAGCTGGATGGATCCGTTGTCGAGATGTACCACTCGTTCGGCTTCGAGTCCGTCAAGCGTAATAACCTGGCGTACCTCGCAGACGACGTGATCATCTTCACCGTCGGCAACATGACCCAGATCCTCAACCTGGAGACCAAGGAGCAGACCTACCTGCCTGGTATCGACGGGCGTGGAGTTGGCATGGTCATGGTGCACCCCACCAGGGAATACTTCGCGGTGGGAGAGAAGGGCACAAACCCCAACGTGTACATGTACGAGTACCCGTCGCTGCGTCTGATGCGCGTCCTGAGCGGCGGCACCGAGGAGGTTTACTCGTGCGGCAGGTTTAGCCCGGACGGCTCCAAGCTCGCCACTGTCGGCAACTACCCCGACTTCATGATCACCATCTGGGACTGGGACAAGGAGAGCATCGTGCTCCGCAGCAAGGCGTTCTCGCAGGAGGTTTACGACGTTTCGTTCTCTCCCACGTTCCCAGGGTACCTCTACACGTCGGGTACTGGTCACATTCGGTTCTGGAAGATGGCCAGCACCTTCACGGGTCTCAAGCTTCAGGGAGACATCGGCAGGTTTGGCAACGTCGACCTCTCCGATATTTCCGGGTATGCAGAGCTCCCCGACGGTAAGGTCATCTCCGGCACCGAGACGGGCACGCTCCTCATATGGGACGGCGGTCTGATCCGTGCCGTGCTCGTGAGACCGGACGGCGAGGGCGGTGCGTTCAAGCCGTGCCACGAAGGCATGATCGAGGTTGTGCGTTTTGACAACGCGACAAAGACAATCTCCACCACCGGCGCCGACGGGCACATGAGGTGGTGGGACTACGCCACAGTGCGCGATGCGGAACCCGAGGATGACCGCATCGAGGTTCTCATCGAACCGGTCAAAGAAGCTGCCATTGGGGACGGCGCCGGCGGGCTCTGTAGCGTCAAGAGCATCATCACCACGGAGCCCGACCACTGGCTGGTGCAGGACGCAAACGGCGGCATCGTGCGCGTTGCCATCGGGGAGGGCGGCGAAATCGGCGAGTCTCGCCAGCTCACCAGCTTTCATGGCGGCTGCATCAACGGCATGGACATATCCGCCGTGAGCGATCACGCCGTCACCGCGGGCTCGGACGGCACGGTTCGGCTCTGGGCGTATGCGGAGAGGCGCGAGGTGTACCGCTCCAAATTTTGCGCGGGGGCGACGTTTGTCCAGATGGCGCCTGCGTACGTGGACGGATCCCAACGAACCGTCATCGCCGGTTTCGACGACGGTGTGGTTCGCATTCTGCTCAGGTGTTCCGACGGGTTCAAGATCGTGGACTGCTTCAAACCCCACAACAAGAGGGTGACTGTGGCGAAGTTTTCCCCCGACGGGAGCGTCCTCGCCACCGGCTCAGCAGACGGGACGGTTTTCTTCCTCGCCGCCAAGTACCCCAAGAGCCCTCCCAAGGCTCCCAAGCTTCCGGGCGTGACCCTCGCGCCCATCGGTTTCGCCAAGGCCCCCGGCGGGGTCTCCGCGCTTCAGTGGCATGAGAACATGAAGGAACCTAAGCTCCTGGTTGGATGCGAGACGGGGCACGCGTTTGAGATGAAAGCGCCCAACTGGAAACCCGGCCAGCCCGACTCTGTGGACTCGACCATCACCTTCGAGTTCGAGGCCACCGCGACGCACTACACATTTAACCGACCGCGACCCACCGCCATGTCCATCGTTGAGTCAAAGTATCCGCCCGTGGGCGACGAGCGCGACGCCGCGGATGCGGCGGAGAAGGCTGCGATCATCGAGCAGAAGCGGGTGATGGCGCTCGAGGCTGAGCAGCTCCAGAAGGAACTCGACGAGGCTGAGAGGATCGCGGTGTACCCTGTGAAGCACATCGGGTACGTGCCGTTCTCCGGCGGTAACTTCGAGCTGGCGCTCGGCGGCGAGGCTGCTGGTAAGATCTGGGAGTGCCAGTTTGGCGCCAAGGATCCGATGCGGGGGACCAAGACGAGGCAGTCTGCTCTCACGGTCACCCGCGCCAGCGTCAGCGGAAAGCTCAGCGTGCAGGCGTTCGAGGACGGCACCGTGCGCGTGGCTCCCTCGAGGGGTAAGTCGTACTGGGTTGGGGCCGTCCACGACGGCATATACGGCTCGGTCACGGGCGCGGCTGTCACCAGGGATGATTCGTTCCTCCTCTCCACGTCCAGCGACGGCTCCTTCTTCGTCCAGAAGATCGGAGCCGGCTTGTTGGCCGAGAGGGTCCCCGCGACCGACGCCGAGGAGGTGACCTCCGTCGCCGAGGACCCCACCCCGGCCGTCGAGGACATAACTGACCCGACCAAGTACTCGTTCGAGGAGGAGAAGATCAAGCTCGCCGAGGACATCGCCCGCGCGGCTGCAGAGGAGGCCAAGCTCGGCGTGAGGGGCTACATCAACAAGCTCCGGGACGAGTTCCAGGCTCTCCTCGCTGAGAACGAGGCGAGGCCGCCGCACGACCGCCTGCCCCGCGAAGCGTTCGAAGTGGACCCGGGAATCCGCGAGGTTGTCGAGGCGGAGACACAAGGCAAGATGGAGATGGTCAAGGCTGAGTATGCATGGCTCAAGGAACGCGCCGACCTTCAGCTCAAGCGACTCAAGGAATTTTTCCTGGACCCTGTGGAGTCAGAGCGGGTGGTGCTGAGATCGTTCGGATCTGGCCGACGCTCCTTCGCGGTGACCAGCTTCAGGGTGGCCAAGTTCAGCGACGATCTTCGCGCGGACATCGAGCGATGCCACACCACCGAGCTTCAGCGCAAGACTGCGGGCACCGGCGCGAGGGCAGGTCTCACCCCGGGTAAGAGTTTTAGGAAAAACGTCGCCGACGAGGAGGAGGAGGCGAAGGTCGATCCCGAGGCTGAGCTCATGAGCCACGGCAAGTACGCCGAGAAGCGCGCTAAACGGAAGGCGAGGGAGGCTGAGTGGCACGAGTTCAACGCCACGAAACCCGATCCAAAGTACGAAAACCCCGACGATCTGGCCGCCATCGAGGAGGCCAACAGGACCCGCGGAGATTTCAAGCTCAAGTCCGAGCCCGACTACGTCGTCTCCGAGGAGGACCAGCAGTTCTACGACCGCAAGCGTCGTCAGATGCTCCTGCTGGAACAGTCTGTGCACGAGATAAAGATGGAGTTCAACAGACGGTTCCTGGCGCTGCGAGCGGTGCGCAAGTCCGCGGTTGACGACGTGCGCTCCTCTTCCAGGAGGATCGCAGAGATCACCGTCGAGCTCGACGATGCCGACCAGGCCGAGGGATTCGAGGCGTTATCCGTCCTATCCGAACCGTTCAGCGCCACCCCCTTGGCGGACGAGTACCCCACGGAGTTCAGGGCGGCCGCCACAGACGAAGAGCTCAAGGCTCACGACGAGGAGCAGAAGGCTGCCGCGGCGGCGGCGAGCGGCGGCGGCGACTTTGGGGGCTTCGGCGGAGGCGGCGCGAAGAAGGAGGACAAGGACGACAAAGAGGGCGACGCAAACAAGTCATCGGTAAAGGAGGACGCCAACGACGAGTACTCGTTGGCGGTCAAGGACAAGGCGAAGGTTCATCCGCGTGTGTCGCTGGCGGCGGCGATGCCGGCGACGCCCTTCGAGGAGGCTGAGAACGCTACGGTGCGCGCCAGGCTGAAGCACGAGCGCGCGTACCTCGTCACCAAGCGACGCCAGACGGTGGCCTCCTTCGACGCCGCCCTCCGCGCTATGCGCCGCGAGAAGGCTGAACTCGAGTACGAACTGAAACTTGCCGAGATGAAGCAGCTCACCCTTAACCGCGAGCTCGTTATGCTGAAAAAGTTTGAGCAGAAGGAGAACGAGCTCGACGGCCGTCTGGAGGAGAGCATCCAGGCGCACGTCAACCTGTGCAACGACATCGAGCGCCGCGAGGAGGATCTCGATGCCAAGATGACCGAGCGCGATGTTGTCACCGCCAAGCGAGACAAAGTCATCGCCAGCTTCGACAATCTCGTGGCTGCCGACGATGAGCACCGCGCCATCCTGTTCAAGTATTTCCTCAAGAAGGTTCGTCGGGTCAAGCCGCGCGCCTCGGATGCCGGGAGCGATAGCGAGGAGGAAGATGACGACGACTCAGAGTACGACAGCGAGGAGGATGAGGAAGAGTTCCTCCCCGAGGGATGCGAGGAGGAACTGTACGAGTCGGTGCTGGAGCTGAGGGAACGGCGGCTGGATGAGCACTACGTCATCAAGGATCTCAACAAGGAGATCGACGCGATGAAGAAGGAACTCGACGGCGTGAAGAAGAAGGAGAAGGCTGCGAATACCGTGGTTGAGAAGCTGGAGGTTGACCTCGAGAACTACAGGCTCGAGAAGCAACGGCGGCTTTACAACGACGTAGACGTCACCGTGATGCTCCGGTCACGGCAGCTCGAGTACCTCCACGAGGGGAAGCTGCCCACCACGCTGGACAACGGCCTGGTTTTTTCCAGGGAGACGAGAAACTCACTGAGGCGCCGCATCGACGAGATCATCGAGGACAAGGCATCGCTCCGCGAGAAGCAGGCGCAACTCCGAAAGGATTTTGTCGCCATGCAGAAAACCAAGGAGGAGTACGAGCGGCGCAACGCGGGGCTCGACGCCAGGGCCACCGAGGTTCAGATGTTCAAGTACGGCTCGCTCATCGACCTGGAGAAGCTGGAGGTTGCCATGATCCCAAAGAAACCCGTGGAGGCGCTCAAGGCTAAGCTGCGGGACACGGAACATGCCAATGCGGCGGAGATGAGGCAGTGGGTGCAGGCATTATCGGACGCCATGGACGAGATGCACCAGAAAACTGCAGCCAACACCGAGTGCCTGGAGCAGGTGGCGGACCTGACCCGACGGCACAGGGACCTCGAGCGCGAACTCGTGAGTACTAAGAAGACGGCGTTCGTAGATCCTGAGGCAGCGAAGAAGAGGGAGACGGCCGAGCGCGATCACCTCGTGGCCGTTGTCAACGAGCAGGCGCGGGAGATTGAGAAGCTGAGGAACGAGATTGGTTTCCTCAGCGTGAAAGGGAACCCTCACACGGTTCGATTTTAGTTATAACTGCTAGAAATTGTTATGGAGCAAATGTGCGAATTATCTAAAACACTAATGATTAAATGAGCGAAGCAAACTCGGCGAAAGGGTCCTTCGTGGCCTGCGTCGGAGGCGTTGGAGTGGTGGACTGCTCGAAGATTCCAAAGGCGTCATCCGCAAACGCCGGCGGACGCGATCCGTCATCTGCGCCGTTTGTTTCCAGGGCTACGGGCGTCGACTCAAACGCGCCAAAAGCATCATCTACCGACGTCGGCGCTGATGGGGTGACGACCCCGGGCGCTTGGAACATGTCAATATCGAGAGGCTTGTCCTCGATAGGCGCACCGAACAGGTCGTCAATTGACGGCTCGGGCGCGGCTACCGGCCGCGCGTGTTCCTCCCCCGTGGGGGCGTCTGAAAAGTCCGCAAGTTGGGGAGACGGCGACGGCGCCGCGTCGAAATCCCCGAACCCGTCGTCGTCGTCGGCGTCGTCGTCGTCCACCTCGGTTTCTGTGGGAGCCTCAACTGCAACAATCGAGGGGATATCTTCCGTCGACATCGACATCAACTTGTTGTCCATCGGTCCAAACAGGTCATCCAACGAAGCCGCGGGTGTCATGGACGCCGCAGGACTCTCGATGGGGGGCGGTGCAGTCTCAAAGTTGGTGAACCCGTCGTCCTCGGTGTTTGCCGGCTCGGAAACGACCGGCAGCGGCGGAGTGGACTCGAACTCACCAAAGATATCCTCCTCCACTACAGGCTCCGGCTCAACCTCCAGCTCCGGCTCCCGTGTTGGCGCATCTCCGAACGCTCCCCACATATCGGCATCCTCCTCCTCGGCCGCTTTCCCTTCAGCCGCCGACTCGGGATCCGCTACAGGCTCGGGATCCACCTCGGGCTCCGGAGTTGCCGATGCAAAGTCTGCGAAATCATCTGATGCTTCCTCTCTTGCGGGCTCCGCCGTCTTCATCCCATCAAACATGATCTCCTCCGCCGAAGCGGGCGCAGGAGACGTGAAACTCGAAAATTCCACCTCCTCCTCGTGTACTGGCTCAGGCTTTGGCTCAGGTTCACGCTCTGGCTCAGGTTCACGCTCTGGCTCCGACTGCGGCGGTTGGGGTGCGTCCTCGAGGCTCATCCCCCGGAATATG
>MDTE01027127.1_pt1 | contig 47334 bp, 29 predicted proteins | sample 811231 | NCBI WGS metagenome assembly MDTE01 (sample SAMN05326651, study PRJNA326480) | marine metagenome | isolation source: seawater | place: Indian Ocean: Red Sea | collected 2010 | reverse complement strand
CGTTCGTTCGTTCGTTCGTTCGTTCGCTCGTTCGTTCGGCGTCGTCCCTCTTCGTCGCTCTCAATCACCCCCCAGTCGTCGCCCGCGACCGGCAAAGTACCTCGTGTGCGGCGGTTGCACGGCGTTGGACGCCGCGTGCACGGCGCCGCTGCCGCTGTTGATGTAATCCGCCAACGCGCGCGCAAACTTTGGCGTGGGAACGAGCGTGCGACACCCCGCGTGCGCCGGATACAGCGTCGTGGCAAAGTACCACGCGTGTCCGGCGATGATACCCAAGAAATCTGGCATGGGATCGCCTCCCATGAGCATCGTCATCAAGAGCATGGCCCACGGAAAGTAAAACGCGCCGACGCGCACGACGCCCATGAGCGACACCCTCGCGCGAGGATTCTCTCGACTCCACATGTACAGACACATGAAAATTAAACTATCCGCGTAAAACGCCTGCGCCACCGACGGCACGACGAACTCTAACGGCGTCAACACGCCGACCCCGAAGAGTAAAAACGTGATGAAATCCGCCGTCCCCGTCGTCCCCGTAAACGTCTGTCGCTCGAGCGACACCGCGTACTGCGCGATCATCACCAAACGCATGGCAAATCCCAACGAAAACTTTCCTATGAAGACAAAGTTCGTCACCACTCGCCACACCTGCCACTCCTCGCGCACGCGCGTCCACGACAGCGCCATCGATCGCGGGTCCACGAAATTCAGGTGAAACCCGATCGTCGACAGCGCGCACGACGCGAACCAAAACTTGGACACGGGCGGTAAGGACGCGTACCACTCCCCGGGTCCATCGTTCGCCATCCTCCACGACTCTCCCTCTCACACGTCGGAGGTACCGAGACGATGAGTGATGCGCGCATGCATGCACGCACGCATGCATGAAACGTCACGCGTGCGTGCATCTTTTTCACTCCATTCCATTCGCTCTCTCGTCGTCGTCCGTCCGTCATCGTTCGTCGTCCGCCCGTCCGTCGTCGAGTCGAACGCAGAGAAAATGTCCTCGGCGGTGCGTCGCGTCGTCGTGTTCGGTGGGAACGGGTACGTCGGCGCCGCCATCTCGCGCGCGCTCGTCGAGTCCGACGCGTGGATGACGACGGCGACCGGGAACGGGACGGCGTCGACGTCGACGTCGATGTCGACGCCGAGCGTGGCGGTCGCGTGCGCGTCTCGGTCGGGCGCGCCTCCGACGTGGGCGCGACGCGAGCGATGGGTGGAACGGGTGGAGTGGGTGACGTGCGACGCGCTGGACGCGGCGACGTGCGAGACGACGACGCGAGACGCGGACGCGGTGGTGACGGCGATCGGGGCGTTGCCGATGCCGTGGATGGGAGGGGAAGAGATCGCGCGATTGAACGGGGACACGAACATCGTGCCGGGACGGGCGGCGATGATAAACGGAACGACGCGATTGGTGGTGGTGGGGGCGACGATTCCGCCGCTCGTTCCGGGACTGGCGGCGTACGCGCGAGGGAAAGCGCTCGCCGAGACGTTCGCGCGAGACGAGTTCGCGTGCGTGGACGAAGGGAGAAGCGCCGTGGTGTTACGACCGGCCGCCGTGAGCGGGACGAGACGCGTGGGCGGTGGAGTGAGTCTCCCACTGTCGCTCGTCATGGATCCCGCGCGCGTCGTCCTTCGCGCGACGGGGTCGGCGGCGGCGCTCGCGCACGCGCCCGTGCCTTTGGATAACGTCGCGCGCGCCGCCGCGCGAGCCGCGCTGGACTTTGAGTGCGAAACGTTTGATCGAGGATTTAGCGTCGTGTCCAACGCGTCGCTCATCACGGAAGACTATTACAATCTTTTAAAACGCAAACCCGCGTAGACGAGTACGAAATCGCGCGCCCTCTTCGCTCTACGCTATTCCCGCAGCCTCCGCGATGGCTTGTTTCGCCCGTCCCAATCGACGTCTGCGTTCCCACGGCATCTCGTCGTCGTGCACGCGCACGCGTCGCCTCGGTTCCTCGTCCGTCTCTTCCAGCGTGACGCGCACGTGACTTCGCGGTCGATGCATCGTCCCCGCGCGTCCTCTTCCGTGAATGGAAACCCTTCTGAGATACTGTCCTTTCCCACACGTCGCCTCCGCGACGACGAGACGATCTCGATCGAGACCTTGATTATTCACCGCGTTCCCGATCGCGCTCTGAATAACCCGTCCGATCGTCTTCGCCACGCGTTTCGGGCTCAGATTGCACTGAATCAACGCGTCCTCGGCGCGAAGACCGCGAACGACGCGTAAAAACGCGCCAAACTTTTTCGGTGACCCCTTCGCCCCTCTCAACACCGCGCTCGCGCGTTCAGAGAGACCACCATCCGTGAGCGCGCCCGGTATGAACGCCCCGCGCATCGCGCTCGCCGGCGCGGGCGACCTTCGAAGCGGACTCGCGCCGGGCTCGCCGGGCTCGCCGGGCGTCGACGTCGACGTCGACGTCGACGCGTCCCCGGACTCCGCGAACGCGCCCGCGGATGCGCGCGCACCGCGCGTCGCGAACGGCGCCGATCCATCCATCGCCCTCGCGCCTCCCCGCGTCGTCGCCGTCGTCGTCGTCGTCGCCCTCATCGCCCCACCTCGCGCGAGGTTCTCCACCACCGCGAGCGTCGACGACGACGACGACGACGACGTCGACGTCACCGCGCTCGACGACGCGCGAAGACGCAGCGCGCGCCACAGTGTCATCGTCGTCATCGCCTCGGACGTCGCGTCGGAACCGAATCGAAATCGAAATCGTAATCGACCCGGACGGCGGCGTGTGCGGGACGGACGGGGATGCCGCCACACGACTGACTCCCTCGTTTGGAGGGTCATGACTCGATAGATACGGGACACGGGACACGGGACGGGCGTCGCGGGACGGGGGTTGGGCGGGGAGATGGGGTTCGTGGTTATTGATGCGTCGTGTGTGCGCTCAGAGTTCGTCTCTGGGAACGTCGACGCCGTCCGTGGCGTCGAAATCGAACCATTCCTCGTCGGCGAAGACGTCGGCGGCGGGGCGGTGTAAACCGCGCGCGGCGCGTTCGCGTCTCCAAATCTCAGCCTGTTCGCGACGCACGGCGTCCCAATCCTCGCGCTCGGGCGCGGGGTCGTCGACGTCGGTGTGGTGGTTCGTCGTCGTCGACGTCTCGGTCTCGATGTCACCGTCCGCGCGATCGTTCTCGACGTGAAATTTCGCATTGTCGAGAAGGTTCCACACCGGCGCCGAGTTGCCGGTGGGGGTGTTTTTCAATTCAGACGTCGACGCCATGCACATGAGCGTGACCATGGTGTCGTGCCAAAGTTCTCTGTTCGCGCGCTCCTGCGCGGACTCGAAGACATGGTGCACCACCTCGTCGAGCGCCTCGGGGGATAGCGTCTCGCCGGAGAGGGCGCGTTCGACGTGCGCGTGCGTCTCGAGCACGCCTTCGTTTCGCAACCACTCAAAGCATCGCCACCGTTCCATATCTTTAATTTTCATGTCCGCCATGGCGACTTCGGGTGAGTTGACGAAATCAATCACTCGCTGGGTCGTCTTCTTCGCGCCCTTGTACGCTATGCCTCGCCTTTTGTACGCGCGCGGAAACAGTTGCACCGTCGGCAAACCGGTGATGTTGTACCTCGCCGCGGCGTCTCGAGCGGTTTCGACGTCGAGGCGACCGACCTTGACGGGTCGACCCGTGAGTCGACGCTCTTTCGCAAAGTGCGCGCCGACCTGTTCGTAATCTCTCTCGAACGCTTTGCAGTGTCCACACCATTTCGCGTAGAATTCAATCAAGACGTCGTGCGTCTCGTCTCGCACGTACTCGTCGACGCCGTCACCCGTCACCTCGTCCACCGCGGGCGGCACGACCACGCGCTCGCCCACTCTCCGCCCGAGGGCGTAATTCAACCACTCCACCGTCTCCTTGACGTTCAGCGCCCCCTTATACCTATTCGGCGCTCGTATTTTTGTCTCTCCTCTCGGCGTCACGTAATACCATCGATTCTTCTTCAAAATGGTCACGAACGGCGCGTTCGTGGCGTTCAACGCCGCCGTCGCGTTCGGCGTCGCGCGCGCGTCCGGAACTTCAACGAACACCACGCTCGACGACGCATCCATCGACGTCTCCTCGTCCTTCTTTTCAAACAATTCCGCCGCGTATCGAAACTCGTCGACGTACGCCGCGCACAGTTCGCAGTGCGGCACGAAGAGTCCCAACACCACCGTGCGCTCGCGAAGCGCGTCGAACAGTTCGCGTTCGTCCAGGGTGGAAAAGTAATTCTTCGTGCGTCGTCCATCCATCGCCGTCGCCGTCCTTTCCGTCGTCTCCGCCGTCTCCATCGTCTCCATCGCCCACGTCGTCTTCATCGTCATCGTCATCGTCATCGTCATCACGATGAAGGTCCACGCGACGCGCGTCGTCCCCACCCATCGCATAGGTCGCCCTCGACGCGCGCGCGTCATCGTCACCGTCCCTCCCGTCGGTCACCGGTCACCGCCGCGCGTCTCCCTCGGCGTCACCGTCTGACGACCGTTTCGATGTCATCGCCGGGCCGATGACGACTGAAACCAATCATTCATTCATTCGATGGATCATCCTCAGACCGCGACGCGTCGTCGTCGCCGTCGTCGTCGTGAAGTCGTGAAGTCGTCGCGCGACGACGTCGTCGCGCGACCGAACCCATGCGTCGCGCGAACGACGCCGAGGGTGACGACGACGACGACGACGATGATTTCGAACGCGCCTTCATCGTCACCGCGCGGATTCACGAAAACATGCGCGACGACGGGACGCGCGCGTTCGATGTCGACGACGCGGCGCGCGCCAAGTACTGGAAAAAATCTAAATCTCGCGCGAACGTCGTCCTGGTGACGTTTTTGGAGGAATACGCGCGTGAAATCGAGGGAGGAGGACGGGTCTCGGCGGCGGCGCTGCGTCTCGTCGGCGTCGACGCGACGACGCCGTATTCGTTGGCGCTTCGAAACGCGAGCAAGGCGTGCGCTCGATCGAAGACGGCGGTGACGAACAGAACGAGCGCGTTATCTCTGCGGGGGGTCGGGGTGAAGATGGTGGACGTCATCGAACGGTTTTGGCGTCGAAGTCATCGACCGACGAGGACGGCGTACGGCGAGACGCTTCCGGCGATGCGACTGGGGACGTTCGGGGAGGGTGAGACGACGCGAATCAATCGCGGGTCATCGTATTTCGACGCCCCGCGAGCGTCCGCACCAATGCGGGCGTCGACGAGCGAACCGCGAGAGAATCGAGCGGGTGACGACGCCGGCGCGCCCAAGCGTCGCCGCGTCGCCGCCAAGACGTGGGTGCCCGGATATCGCACGGCGCCCTTCGCGCTTCTCGTCACCATGCACAGACTCGCGCTCGAGGGGAGAGACGTGGTGACGAAACGCGAACTCGAGGACGAGGCGGAGGCGAGCGGGTTGAGTGAACGCGGGATTAAACCCAAGGCGCCGTCGCACGCGGGTCCGTCGTTCGGAGGCGCGCGTGCCGGGACGCGCTTTACGTATTCGGGATGGAGCTGTTTCAATAAACAGCTCAAGGCTGTGCAAAACGGGTACGAGGAACCCATGGTGCACACGTGGAAGAAATCGACGCTCATGCAGATTCGTCTGAGCGAGACTGGTCGAAAACTCGCCGAAAAGTTACACGCCGCCGCCGAAACGAGAGGAGATTGCGCGTGCGGTTTCGCGCGAAGCGTCGGCGGCGAAGAAGAAGAAAAAGAAGCGCCACCGTTCGACGCGAGAGATGCCCCCGTGGATGACGACGACGATGATTTGGTCATTCTCGACGAACACGGTGCGTGGACGCCCGTGCCTTCGCAGACGGTGCGCGAACCGACGGCGACGGCCACGCCGACGAGGCGACCCGTCCCGCGACGCGCCGCCGCCCTCTCCAATCTCGTCACGCCGTCTCGACGAGAATGGACGCTCCCGCCGCTCGCGCCCGGACAGACGTACGCAGACGCGTACGACACCGTGCTCATCATCGATAGTTCGGAACAGAAGATGAATGAATCGCACGTCGGGTACTTTCGCGCGCACGGCGTCGAGACGGTGCGCATGAGACTCGACGCCGGGGATTTCGCGTGGTTGGCGCGTCCGAAGACGTCGACGAGCGTCGAGAGCGCGTACGTGCTCGATTATCTCATCGAACGGAAAGAGGTGAAGGATTTACAGGCGAGTTTCATACAGAGCAAGGATAAAGGAAATCGGTACCTGCGACAAAAGTACCGCATGATGAATTATTCGGGGATTAAAAACTTAATCTATCTCGTCGAGGGCGACTTATCCTCGACGACGACGGCGGTGGGGACGTACTTTCGAAACGGACAGATGTTTCAGTCAAGAGCCGCCGGTATGCGACCGAAGGACATGCGCAAGAGATTATTGAGCACGCTCGCGCGCACGGAAATCGTCGATGGATTCAAGGTGGCGAACACGGTTGATTTGGACGGCACGAAACGACTGTTGACGCACGCAACGCTCGCCCTGCACGCGACGCTCGGACCGCTCGCGAAATCAAAGGCGACGAGAAAGGCTCGAACATTTGCCGAGTACATGCGCGACTTTAAGGCTGCGCAGAGTCGAGAAGACTCTGTGAAAAACACGTGGACGTCCATGCTCGCCCAGGTCGAGGGTGTGGGACCGGAAAGGGCGGTGGCGATTGCCGATGTCTTCCCGACGCCGCACGCGCTGAAGACGCGCTTCGACGAGGACGTGAATCGCGCGTGCGCGTCGATCGCGAACATTCAAACCGCGTCGAAACGCGTGGGTCAAGCCGCGAGTCACCACATACGACAAGCCTTCTTCCCAACCTATGCGTAATATTATGCAATTCTATAGTAGCGAGCTAGACGACTTGTGCGAGAATGTCCACGCGACGTCGGCGATAGGCGTGAATGAGTTCGCGCGAGTACTCATCCAAGGGCGCGAGCGCGGCGTCGATCTCTTCGGTTGCCGCCACCATGTCCGCGTGTATCTCTTTCGCGCGCTCTCGCACCGCGGCGACGGCCATCTCTTCGTCCCCGCACATCTCCTCAAGCAAGAGGAGCATGGAATCGCTCACGAAACCGTTTTCACCTAAAACTAAATCTTGAATGAAACGCCTGCGTAAACCCGTCTTCGGGTCTTTGGCGTACGTCCCGTACTTTTCGCACACGAGTTTCACCACCCGCTCCTTCTCTCGATGCCACACCTCGTCGTCCGGCGGCACGCCGCACAGCGCCTGGTACCAATCGAGCGCCTCGCGTCCGTTTTCAAACAACTTCACGCGATTGAAGTCGTTCCTTTTCGGAATGAACCCGTAAAACAGGGCAAAGTGTCGATCGCTCTGGTCACCGTACGAAAACAACAATTCATCACCCTCCTTCACGTCCCTCGTCGCTCGCACGGTGAATTCACCATCCTCCAACGACCAATCCGCGTTGACTTCGCTCGGCGCGCTCGTGTGATTGATCAAATCCGCCGCCGGCACCATGGCGCGTCTCGGAGGTCCATCGTCTCGTTCATTTTCGATTCGAAACGTTCTCGAGTGCACGAGAGACACCGCCCACCGCCATTCATCCTCACTCAACGCGTCATCGAGCGTTTTTTCCTCTTGAAACGACGTTTCGATTTGCTCGGCGAACGTCGTCGCGTCTCGGCGCGCCTCGTCGTCGTCCAAACCCGCGGCGATGATTTCGACACACTTTGGATCGTTCGCGAGTCCTATCGCCGGCGCACCGAACGCCGGTAACGTCATCGCGTACGCTCGCATGAACTCCTCGCGCGCCTCGTCGTCGTCATCGCCGCCGGTCCCTCCCGCGTCTCGTCTCGTCTCCACGACGCGTCTCGCCAGTTGCCTCGACCACGTCCTCGTTGAATCGCTCGGATCGTCCACGAGCGCGCGTTCGGGCACCGCCACCGCGAGCACGCGCTCACCCGACGCGATGTTCTTCGTCGCCAGTAATCCCCGCACGCCGTCCGCGTTCTCTCCGCACCGCACGCGCGCGGACGCGCCGACCGCGTCGAGGAGAAAGGCAACCGCCGCGTCGACATCCTCCGTCGTTGACGGCGCGGACGAGACGCTCGACGCGCTCGAGACGCACCGACGCGTCGAGGATGCGCGCGTCCATCGCGCGCGCGCGCGAAACACCGACGCGCGCGGCGTCGACGCACGCATCGCGCGCGAGATTATCACGACGCGTCACCGGAGGCGGAACGAAGACGAGCGACTGATTGATTGATTGATGTATGATACATTCTCTCTATTGGTGGATGAGAATTGGTGCGAGCGCGACGCGACGCGACGCTTTCGTTTCTCGAACCGCGCCGGCGCGCGTCGTCGTTCGCGTTCGCGTTCGTTCGCTCGGCTCGCGCTCAGTGTTGTCCGCCGCCGTACGCGCCGTTCAAACCAGAGAAGATTTGCGGCGTGGCACCGTCGCTGGAGTACATCGAACGCAACGTGCGTCGCACGACGTGATTGCGCCACTTTTTCCCCTCCTCAAAGTCCTCCGGCAACTCTCGAACGCCCGCCATGCGCTTGGACTTGGCGGCGGTGAAGCCCGGGCTCGCGACGAGTTGTCTCGTGCAAAAGAACGTGCACAGACCCACGGCGCCGCCGATGGCGACGAAGATGGGGTACACCTGGATGCGCGCGCGCGCGTCGTCCGTCAGTCGTTCGGTTCGCGATATGCGCGCGTCGGTTCTGTCTTTCGAGCGGTCGATCGCCGACTCATTATTTTAGGGTATCCGTTCGCGGTCGCGTCGTCGCGCGCGTCGTCGTCGCGTCGCTCGGTCGGTCGGCGGTGCGCACCTCTGGTCTCAACCAACGCTGGGCGAACGTCAAACCGCTCATGTCGTCGGCGTCGTCGGCGTCGTCGTCTGGCGTCCGCCGTCGCCCGAGTCACGTCCGTCCCGCGCGGAAATCGTGAAGGATTTTCTCTGATCGACCGTTCGTGACTCGATGAAGGGGGGGGGGAAAAATCTAAAAACTTCCTTCGCGCGCGCGAGGGCGACGCGTACATGCGTGCGATGCGTACATTCGTGGAAAATTGCAGTCGAGCGAAATCGCGTTCACCACTACTTTTTCGTCGACGGGTCGCCGATGTCCATCGAACAATCCCGCGACGTCTGCGGCTGGTTTTTCGCATTTTACTTTACGGCGCGTTTCGGGCGAGTTTGCGAAGATAGTCCTTCTTGCGCTCGCCGTTCCATTCATCGACGATGAATTTCTTCACGGCGACTTTGACGGCTTTTTTTAACTCGTCGTCAGCCTTTTTGATATCGTTCGATATGAAATGCATCACCCTTGCAAACTCCTTGCCGTAGGCGTCGAGTTCGTCCTCTCTGTCTCGAGTGACGATGCGCCTCACGAGAGAGTCGCGAGTGAGATTCTTGGCTGGCTTTGTGCCAGTTTTCTGCTGAACCATCGTCCTGAGGAGCGCACGGTTATTCCCAAACTCGTTCTTATCTAAGAGTTTGGGCACAGGCACGTCCCCGTGCGCGCTCTGTTCCGCGTAAAATTTCCGCACCTCGGCCATGTCCGCCATGAGCGGAAGTGACTTCCGAGCCACGTGTTCCCATCCTTCAAACTCGCGAAACATCATGCTAAAGTACGCGTCCGCGTACGATTCGAAGAGAGGGGCGGCCTCCTCGCACGTGAGCTCAACGCCTTCCGAGTTGAGCCACTCAAACGTGTCGCCGTCGTAGAGCTCCTGGATCTCCTCGCTCAACAGACCCTTTTCGAGACGCGCCTCCCAGAGCGCTTCGAAATCATCGTGCGGGAGAGCGAAATGCGACAATCGCGCCGGATTGTATCGATACGGTCCGTACGCGGCGGCGTTCTCTTTCGGTATGCGAAACTGCGCGCACAATTGTTGCCACGTCTTCTCGAACACGGAAAGGAACCAACCTTGCTCTATGAAAAAGCGCCAACTCAACACCCCCTTCCACGCGCGCTCGTCCAACTCTCGTTTGGGATCCTTCTCATCGCCCGCGTAGTCGAACCAGATGCAGGGCAACTCCTCGTTAAACTGCCCCGGTCTCCTTTCGGCCAACTTCTCGGCCGACGGTCCGCGAATTTCCGAGACGCGCCACTGCTTGATCACGTTCCCATTCCTGTCGCGCTTCGATCGCGCCATGAAGAATGTCGAGCGTCTGAAGAATGTCGAGCGTCTTCACCTCCTCGCGCGCGCGCGTCCTTCTTTGCGGTGGTCGATTGATTTGATTGATTGATTTGCTTGGTTGATTAATGAATTGGTGACTCAGCGTATCATCGTCGTCGTCGTCGATTGGAGATTGGAGATTCGTGTGTTTGCGTCGCGTCGATCACGCGCGCGCGAAGGACGCCGAACCATCGCGAGAGGCGTCGAGTCGAGACGCCGCGACGAAGAGGTCGCGACGGGTGATGATGCCGGCCAACGTGCCCTCGTTTTCGTCGCTCGCGCCGTCGCGCACGACGGGGAGGTGGCGAAGGGAGAGACGAGAGAAGAGATCCCACGCGCGCTCGAGCGAGACGCTCGCGGCCACAGTCGTGGGGGCGACGTGCATGAAGACTCCGAGATCGCACCGTCTCTCGCGCTCGACGTCGGAGAGACCGAGTCGGGCGATGATGGACGCTCGCGCGCGACGGTCGTGTCGATCGCTTCCGCGATGGTGGTACTGACGCATCACCCTGGAGAGCTCTTTGCAGTACTCGGACACGCGTTGATTCACCACCGAAGGGTCGTTTCCCACGGATGGTGATTCATCGGCGGCGGCGACGGGGACGTGCACCAAATTTTCGACAAAGGCTCGTCTCGAGAGTAACACGAGCAATTGCTTGCGAAGGATGAGACCGATGACTCTGTTGTCGGCGTCGACGACGGGGAAACCGTTGTGACGTGTCGTCGCCAACGCGCGTTCGATGACGCCCACTTTTTCGATTGATTTGAACGTCACGACTGTTCGCGTGCACGCGTCGAACGCCGTGCGCGGCTCGCCCGTCGCTGACGATTTCGACAGGGATTTCGGCGGACGCGCGTGCAAAAATGGAATGTTTGCGCAAACCAACTGCTCCTCGTACACGCTCGAACCGAAGAGCCCGGAGACCAAGTTGGCGCTCGCGACGGCGATCAACAATGGGAACAAAAACGCAGATTTGCCGACGCCCTCGAGAACGATGACGACGACGGATACGGTGGCGCGAAACGTTCCAGCCAAGGCGGCTGTCGCGCCGACGAGCGCGTAGGCGTGATGATTGACGCGTAAACCCGTCCCACGAAGCGCTCGCTCGACGACGATCGCGCTCGCTCGTCCTAAGAGACCGCCGTACAAAATCGTTGGCATGAACAAACCGGCGGGCAGGCTCAAATTCGCCGCCGCGACGAGTGCGAACACCGTCGCGAGGGCGGAGATCATCAACGCTCTGAGCGAATGCACGCCCGCGGGCGCACCGAGCACCCACGCGATGACGTCCTCTTTGCTCGACAAAAGGATGGATCCGACGTCGGCGAACTCTTGAGATTTGCACCACAGACGCGTGCGCGCCTCGACCCATTTCGTCTCTTGACTTTTGGTCGTCTTCACGCACGATCCCCCGAGGGAAGCGATGTAAAACACGGCAAAGCACGACACTGTCACCGCGACGATGTGCGCCAAGCGTCCGATTTTCGTCGGCGGCGTGAACATCGACGTGAAACCGATGAGCTTTGTCACGACGCCGCTGACGATGCCGCAGACGCCGGCGAGCGCCGCGAAGAATGGAAGTTCGACGAGGTAATAGGTGGAATCGAAATCACCCATGGAGATCAAACCCGGACTCTTCATCGCCGTGTGTCCGGCGACGCTCCATCGTCGTAAAATCGCCAAGACAAAGGTGGCGATGGTCGCCGACAACAACGCGCGTCTCGTCGTCGACGCCTTCCAAAACGTCGACGCCTCCTCGAGACTGTACAAGACGCCCCCGATTGGCGCGCCGAACGCCGCCGCGAGACCCGCGGCGACGCCCGCCGAGACGAAATCAGAACGATCCAAATCGCTCTGAAACAAATCCGCCGTACCGGACGCGCCGTGCACGAATTGCATCGCCACTCCCGCGCCGATGTGCACCAACGGACCCTCGGGACCGATCATGAGACCCGACCCGACGGAAAGCACCGTCGCGATCGCTTTGACGACGACGACGTTCAGACTAAACGCGTTCGGCACGTGTATCCCATTCAACACCGCCATGACGTAGTGCACGCCCGCACCTTTCGCGTTGGGCGCACCGTATATCGTCGCCGCCCCCGCGCCCGCCGCGAGCGCCGCGCCGACGCTCGCGCCCGCGAACGCCGCGAGCGCCGTCTCCCCTCGCGCGCCCTCTCTCGCCGCCGCCTCGAACAACGCCCGCCGCGCGCGATACATGCCTCTGATCCCGACATCGATCGCGAACGCCGCGCACCCGACGCACAACCCGATAGACGCGGCCACGATCCACTTCGCCGACGGACACCACAACGACGTCCCTCGTCTTCGAGACCACGTCGAGTCGACGTCGTTGAAATCCAACGATTCGATCCCGATCGCGCGTTCTCCCGTCCACGCCGACATCGACGTCGACGCGCGCCGTAACACCCCCACGTACGTCGATCGCGTCCTCGCCGCGAACGGTCTCGTCTCGTCGTCGTCGTCTCGCCCGTCGTCTCGCCCGTCCCCCATCGCATCATCCTCCTCGAGTTCCCCGTCCGATTCGTACCCCGATCCCACGACGTCCACGCGCATCAACGGCGTCGACGTCGACACCGATTGATCACCGAGCGCGTCCATCGTCCCGCGTCGGTACGAATTCGTCGATGTCGACGTCGTCGCGCGGTCGAGTCCCGTCGCGCGACGCGCGGTCGAGTCCCCTCGTACGACGCGCGCTCGCCCCTCGACTCCGAGAATCCGAGAATTGCGTCGATTCGTATCCGAGAGACGTGTGTCGATTCGTTCGAGTCAATGCGATGCGATGCGATGCGATGTATGTGCGTGCACGCGTGCACGCATGAATGATGCACGGGGAGTGTGACGCGCGCGACGAGGTGGGGAGAGAGACGTTCTCCTCCTTCTTCTTCTCCTCCTCGTCCTCGACGTCGATGTCCATCGCGAGCGAGACGACGGTGGAGGGTGATTCGACGGATGCGGCGTCGATGAGCGCCAAGATTGCGCGATTGACTGGTGTCGTTCGACGGTTACACGCGGCGTGTGAACGAGGAGAGCGAGAGCGAGAGAGGGCGGTGGAGGCGTTCGCGAGGGATGTCGCGTTGACGCGAAGCGAGGCGTCGTGCGCGGTGTTGCGAGAGACGGCGGCGAGGGAACGGGCCGAGGAGGAGACGCGCGCGCGCGTGGCGGCGGGCGCGGTGAGAGAGGCGAAGACGCGCGCGTGCGTCGAGGAGACGGTGATGCGAGGAGAGATGGAGCGAAGGGCGGCGGTGGAGACGATGCGGAGGGAGTGTGAGGAGAGAGAGAGAGCGCGAGAGCGAGAGTGTGGGATGAAAATTGCCGACGCGAAGGCGGCGTGCGAGCGTCGACGCGAGGCGACGGAACGGGCGAGGGTCGAGGCGCTGGAACGCGAGCGAGAGGCGCGAGAGAGAATCGTGCGGCACGCCGAGGCGGTGGAGCGAGAGTTAAAGAGCGAGTTGGAGTTTGAGAGATGCGAACGGGCGCGAATCGAGGATGCGTTCGAGCGAGAGCTTGAGAGGGAGAGGGAGCGCCGCGCCGCCGCCGTCGCCGAGGTCAACGCCGCCGCGAACGCGAGAGAGGAGCGAGAGAGAGAACAGGAATCAGCGCGAGCGCTCGAGATGGAGGCGTGCGTGAAACGGTGTGAAGAGAAAATATCGTGCGAACGCGCGACGGCGAGAGAAAAGTACGAGAGACAGCGATCGGCGTATGAGTTTCTGGAAAAATCGCTCGCCGAGACCGAGTCAGAGTTGGAGTGCACGAGAAGAGCGCACGAGGCGTGTCGGCGAACGCTTGAGGAAGCGACGACGAATTTGACCGACAGAGAAAGTGCGCTCGCGCGCTCGCGAACTGAGTTAGCGGACGGCGCGAAGAGCGCGGACGCGATGCGAGAAGAGATTGATCGTTTACGGGCGCTGGTCGGCGAATCGGCGGATGAGTTGACGCGCGCGCGCGACTCGCACGCGACGAGCGTCAGTGAGCGCGCGCGGTTGGAAGAAACGCTTCAATCCGAACGCAACGATCGCGAGGCATTCGTGACCGAACACGAAGAAAAAGTGCGTGAACTCGAGGAACAAGTGCGATTGTTGAAGCAGGCGTCCGATCGAGGCGAACGCGAAGCGGCGAGCGCGGCGAAAGATTCCGACGAAAAGCTCAAGAGTCTCTTGGACGAGCTCGACAAGCGAAGCAAAAAGGTTGAAGCGGAACGCCAAGAATTGATATCTTCGTACGAATCGCGAATAAAGGCGATGGATCTCGAACATGAAGCGCGACGTGCGGCGTTGAGCTCTGAGTACGCCGAGCGCGAGAGAACGATCGAGTCTGAGAGCGAGAGAGGATTGAGCGCGGTGGACGCGTCGTGGCGTCAGAAAGAAATTAAATGGGTCGACACCCAGCGCCGGATGCAGGAATCCGTGGATTGTTTGACGTTGCGCGAAAAACAAGCGAACGAATTGACGCAAATGTACGAAGCTCGCAACCACGCGCTCGCGTCCGAGTTGGAACGCTTGAAAACTGACATCGACGCGAGAGAAAAGTGCTTCACGGATCAAGTGCGCAAATTAAAATTGACAGAGCACGCACTAGAGGCGCTCACGCACAAGTTGGAACGACAGCTCAGCGAACAAGTGATGGAATCCGAATCCGCGCGCATCGCCGAAGCGAAAAGTTTTCAGGACGAAACCGCGCGATTAAACGCTCTTTGGGAGCGAAAGACAAAGGAAAACATTGAATTCGCGCTCGAACGATCGAATACGGAACATGAACATGCCCTGGCTCGGCTCACCGAGGACATGGATTTGAAGGCGAAAGCGGAGGTCGCTAGGGCCGTCGCCAACGTATCCGAGGCGTATCACACGAACGAACGCGAATTGAGGGAAGAGATAGACGCGCTGAATCGCGAGCACGCGCGCCAGACAGTTGAAATGACCGCGTCGCACGAAAATCAATTGCGTGCTTTGAGGGAGGATTACGACGGTCGACTGGAATCCGTGACTTCAGCTCACGGCGTCGCTCTGGAAAGAATGACCAATTCTCACGCGGAATGCGTCGATGTTTTGCAGAAAGAGCACGAAAAACACGTGAAACAATCAATGTCGGAAGCTGTGCGTCTCGCGGTTCGCGAAGTCGAAGCACAACACGAAGTACGCTCGGCCGAGATGATGGAAAAAGCAACAACTAGCGCCGAGGCAGAGCTGAAACGCGCGACGGAGGAACACTCGAAAGAAATGGAACAACTCGATCGAGAATACGGAGCGAAAATAGAATCGTGCATAGCTGTGAGCGCGGCTCTGGAGCTCGAACGTGAAACTCTGCGCGGTCAGCTTCGTCGGGTTCGCGAGGAGTTTTGCACGTTGGAAATGCAGCGGGCGACGGATAACGATAGGTCCAAGGAAGCCGCCGCTGCCACCGCGTACGCACACGAGAACGAAATCGAAACGTTACGCAAAGAGCATAAATCTGTCGTGGCTCGAATGCAGGACGTGAACGAGTCCGCGGCGAGAACCGCGAACGAGGCTCTCGCCGCCTCCAACGCCGAAACCGCAAAGTGGCGCGCCATGTACGATAAACGCGAGTCGAGACCGGAAGATCTGAGAAGGATCAAGGAACTTCAAAACGATCTTCACGAGACCACCGCTAGACTCGAGCGCTCGGTGGCGCACAGACGGACGCTCCAATCCGAATTGATGGGTCGAGCCGCGGAGTTCGATTCGCCAAGCGCTCGTGGCACCCGCCTCTCCCGCGCGCGCGCCGCGTACGCCACTGGTCGCTGAAGGGTACTACGATAGTACTATTTAAAGTAAGTTAGAAAAGAATGCTGTCGTTTCGTTTTAATTAAAACTTGACGCGCAACTACAAACGCTCCCGTTGTTGATACAGGCGAAAGTTGTCTAATTTAATATTCGTCTCCCCTCTCCGCAGCCGACAATTTACTTATTCTTGCCAGCGACGGTCTTGACCTTACCCTTGCGCGTGCGGGCGTTGGTCTTCGTGCGCTGACCGCGAACCGGCAAGTTGCGAATGTGCATCTTACCCCGGTGGCACTGGATCTCTTTCAAGCGCTTGATGTTCATGGTGGTGAAGCGTCTGAGTTCACCCTCAATCTGGTACTTCTCCACCTCCTCACGCAACGTCGTGAGCTCCGCTTCGGAGAGTTCGCGCACACGCTTGTTCTCCAACCCAGTCGCCGCCATGATCGCCTTGGCGCTCGTGTTACCGATACCGTACACGTACGTCAACGCCGTCTCGGTTCTCTTGTTGTTCGGGATTTCAACCCCGGCGACGCGCGCCGCGCGCACGCACAAGTCACCGCGTCGTTGCGCGGTCGGCTGTCGATGGCGTAAAAACAAACGAAATCGTCAGTCTCAAAATTCGCATCCCGTTCGCGCGTTCTCATCCATCGCGACCTCGCGTCCACCCCTTCTCGCGCGCGTCCCCTCTCGTTGAAACCCTATTCCAACCTAAACCCCGAACAGGTCGTCGCCCCCCATCCGTCGCTCGCGTCGTCGCACGCACCAAGGTAACCGCGCGCGGGCTCTTGACGGAAGCACCGTTAAATTGAGTGCGCTGCGTGCGTGGAATCATTCGTCAGTCTCGCCGTCTCACTCTCGCCGTCACGCGCCACACGCGTCCTCATGCACCACGGGCTATCCCACCGTGACGTCGTCCACGACCACGCAGGGACCGCCTTGGACGCGTGCGCGACCGTCATCTCGCCCTCGACGTCGCGTCAAGCGTCGTCACGCATTCTTTACGACGGATTCATCGCCCTTTTCCATCCATCGCGCGCGCGTCACCCCTCCCTCGCGCGCATCATCCACCGCTCGAAACCCCATCCGCCGCCCGCGCGGGGTGTCGGCGCGCGACGCTCTTCCCGCGTGCCCGTCCCGCGCGACGACGCGCGCGCGCGCGCAGACACACAAAAATTCGTACCTTGGCGTGCACGGCCGCGGAGGCGTTCGCGGCGATCGACGCGAACATGGTCGTCGGTCGTGTCGAGCGCGTCGAAGTGACGCCGCGTCGAGGGAGGCGGGTCCGTTTGTCCGATCACACGGGTTTAGCCAAAAGGGAGGGGGGTGATGTATCGTATTGAACGTATTTGAAGAGAATGTGATTGTTTATGCTCGTCCGCGTGGCGTGGTCGTCGTCCGCGCGGTCCCTCGGCGCGTCAGAAACATGCGCGCGAGGGCGATGACGGCGATTCGAACGTGTGCGAGGGCGACGACGATGACCGCGACGACGTCGGCGCGCGCGAGGTGCGGCGCGGCGACGCGCGCGAGGGCGAAGAGAGGATTCATGTCGGAAATCGAAGACATGAAGCGCGAGGGTGAAGACGGGTCGTCGTCGCCGTCGAAGAGCGTGGAGTGGAGCGAACCGCTGGCGATCGCGAAATATCCCGCGCCGTGTCTGCGGGCGGCGAACGCGCCGATCGTGGCGTTCGATGACTCGTTGGAGGCGCTGAGCCGGGCGATGTTTAAGATCATGTACGAGACGGTCGGATGCGGTCTCGCGGCGCCGCAAGTCGGGGTGAATTATCGACTCATGGTGTACAACGAGGCGGGAGAGCCGGGTAAGGGGAGAGAGGTCGTGCTCTGCAATCCGAAGATTGTGAAATTTTCCAAGGAGAAGGACTTTTTCGAGGAGGGATGTCTGAGTTTTCCGCAAATGTACGCGGATGTCGAGGTAGGCGTCGCGCGCGACTCGGCTCGACTCTTCTCGTTCGAGCGACCGCTCGCGTTGCATCTCGCGCACTCTCGAGCCTGTGAGCGATTAAAATATAAATATACGCTAATCCGAGACTCCTCGAGGGTCATGGGGAGAAACGTGAGCAACTACGCGAGGCTACGAGAGATTTTCGAAGAAGACGTGTGTCGAGCGCGTCTCGAACCGACGACTGACTGTTCATTTCCCCCCTCACAGCGTCCGATCGGCGTTCAAATCGAAGCGCAAAACTTGAAAGGGAAAAAGTTTAAGATGACGCTCGAAGGTTTTGAAGCGCGCGTGTTCCAGCACGAATACGACCACCTCGACGGAGTCCTGTACCACGACAGAATGTCCCCGGAGGTGCGTTCGACGGTGCAAAACCAATTAGATGGATTCGTCGCGGCGTACCCGGGCGAAGAAAAGGCGCTGTAATTCATTATCATTCATCGCATCATCCAACGCGTTCGTCCATCGTCGAAAACACCGCGCCGTGCGCTCGTGTGCGTCGTCGAACCGTCGGCTCAACCCCGCAATCAGGGCAACTGGACAATCCCCGCACTTTCGAGCGCGCCCGCGTTCGAAGGGCGATACGGTCGCGCGTCACACCTCGCGAGGACGTCGGCACGTACGCGCGCGAGCCATGTTACGCGCCTCTTCGCGTCGACGCGCGCGCCTCTTCGCGTCGACGGCGTCGAGCTCGAAGAAATCAGCGGCGTGGGCGATCGGCGCGAGCGAGCGCGGCGTCGCGGCGTCTGCGGTCGCGAGAGCGTGCGGATGCGCGAGTGCGCGCGCGTGGAGCACCGACGCGAGATGCTCGATCGAGCTCGAGTCGGCGATGGCGCGCGCTGGACGCGCGCGGGGGTTCGCGGCGTCGTCGAGCGACGCCTCCGCCGCGAGCGCCGCCGCCGCGGGGAGCGTGTACGACTTGGATGAGTACTTCATGGGCACGCTCCTGCCGGAGGCGGCGGCGGTGAGAGCGCTGACGGATGCGTTTGAATACTCGAACCGGATGCTGGACGCGCAGGAGGGGAGGAAGAAGAGCTCGCCGGTGCGGCGTTTGCTCGCTCGAGAGAGCGACGAAGCGTTGCGCGCGGCGATCGATTCCCACAGGCGCGTGGACGTTCGGGGATCTAGAGGTAGTGGAAAGAGTGTCGCACTCGCGCGTTTGGTCATGCGCGCGCGCGAAGCCGGGTGGGTGGTCGCCTATCTGCCGGACTGTTTAGAGCTCACGAGGTTTAGCTTCTTTAGCAAGAGCACCAAGGAGGGATGCGAGGGTATGTGGGACACGCCCGATTGCGCCGTGCGCGTGTTGAAGCACATCGCGAACGCGTCCAACGAGGAGGTGTTGAAATCCGTCAAGGTTCACGGCGTGATGCTGCCGCAGGAGCAGTCTCAGAAGGGAAAGGGTAAAAAGGCGCAGGCGTCGAAAACGTCCGAGGCGGATGTGGACTTGTTCGAATACGCCAAGGCGGGCGCGAGCAACGCCAACATCGCGATCGATTGCGCGATCACCGTGTTGAACGAGCTGCGAGAGCTCGCGAAGCGAGGCGAGCACAAGGTTGTTTTCATAGCGGACCAGTACAACACGATGTTCGGCCCTTCGGACATGCACGAGGTCACCGGACCGAGGTCGCGCAAAAATATACCGGTAGAAAACTTGCGCCTCGCGCGAGCAGTCATAGAGACCATCGAATCGAGCACGGATGAAGACGCCAAGCACGTGTCCGTCACCGCGGCGTGCGAGTCGGTGGGTATCTCCAACGCGAACACTCAACGCTCGCGTCCGGACGAATCAGACTCCGCGGTCGGGACCTTGACCATTCCAAAGTTTTCAACGGATGAAATCGATGCCATTTTGCGAGAGTACAAGCGCGTGGGCATCGTCACGTCCGTCGTCGATGCGGAAGCGGTCGCGGCCATGAAGGCGCTCACGAACGGAAATCCGCGTGAAATTCAAGCGTTGGCGTCGACGTGGACGCTGAGCTGAGACCGTAGTAGATGCGAGTTTTCGCAGACTTTTGATGTCATTGTTAGCATACACTCCATTCGCGCCCGAGCCCCGCGAGATTGAATCACCCTTTCCCGCCGAGTCGCCTGTCATTTGTCGTTGAAACTTCACAACGTGGTATGGCACTGAGCGATCGTGCGACGCTCTGGATCTTGGGTTTCTGCGCGTCCGGAACGCTCGTGACGCTTACTCTCGCGCAAAGCGTTCGGGGCGAGCGATTACAGCGACAGAACGCGATCGGAAAGAAGCTCGGCGGATCGTGAGACGCCGAGAGATCCTCGTCCGTGAAACACAATGCAAGACGAAGACGATGCGCGCGCCGACGCTCCCACGATGGACGACCTCCTCTCGAGCGCGATGTCGGCGCTGAGTCATTCGGCGCTCATCGGCGACGCCGACGGTCACGTCGTTCGAAAAGGGAACGTCCTGGGCTCGACGGCGACGCTCGCCAACTGCGCCATCGGCGCCGGCGTCCTCGCGACGCCGTTCGCGGTGAGTAAATTCGGTACCGTCGCGGGCGGAATCGTCATCTTCGTCACCGCACTACTCGTCGCGTATACCCTCGTCGTGCTCGTGCGCGCGGGGTCGGTGTTCTCGTCGGCGTCGTACCAAGGCGTGGTGAAGGACGCGTTCGGGCTGTCGGCGTCTCGCGCGGTGAGCGCGACGCTCGTCGTCTATCTATTCGGGTCGTGCGTGGCGTATTTGATCATCATAGGTGATTCGTACACCAAGGCGGTGGCGGCGCTCGCGCACGGGAGCGATGGGGCGTGGTGGGCGAGCAGACAATTCGCGATTGCCGTCGTCGTGTCATTCTTCGTGACGCCTCTGAGTTTGCTCAGAGAGATGAGTCGGCTCGCGCCCGCGAGCGCGGTCGCGCTCGTGTCTCTGGCGTACACCGCGTCCGCTATCATGTGCAAGGGATTCGCGAAAGTGGACGACGGCGCGCCCAAAGCCGTCGCTTTCAAGCTCGACGCGGATTCCATCTCGGCGGTTCCAATCATCGTCTTCGCGTTTCAGTGTCACATTCAAGTTTTGGCCATTTTTTCAGAGCTCTCGGCGCACGCGTCGGGCACGGACGAATCTCTTGACGCGGTGGACGACGAATTAGTGGAACGAAAACGCGTGCGGCGTATGCACACCGTCATCGCGCTCGCCGTCGGCGCTTGTTTTTTGGGGTATTTCCTCGTCGGCGAGTTCGCGTACGCGTCTCACCCGAACGTGTCGTCCAACGTGTTAGATAGCTACGACAAGGGCGATGCGACGATGACTGTCGCGACCATTTTCATGGGGTTCAGCGCCATCGCTTCCTTTCCGGTGAATCATCACGCAGCGCGGGCGGCGTTGGACGACTTGCTCGCCACGACGTTCGGTTGGGAAGAGTGCGCTCCCGGACAAGCGCCAATCTCTCGACACGCGACGCAAACGTTCGGGTTCGTCCTCGCGACCACGCTCGTCGCGTTCGCGGTCACTGACTTGGGCGAGGTGTTCCAACTCATCGGCGCGACGTGTGGAAGTCTCGTCATGTTTGTCATCCCCGCGCTCTTGCTCTTGCACCCTCGCATGCGCTCGAAAAACAACGCGGGGACGAACGCGATGGACGATGATTTGCAAGGTTTGGACGATGTGACGCGAGAATTGTTGAGTTCGGCTCACGAACTCTTGCAGAGCGATCTCGACGATGACTTAGACTTTGGCGACGACGAGAGAGGGTCGTCGTCGTCGTCGAAAAATTTGCCCGGGCCCGGCACGTGCGTCATCGCGGCGACGTTAATACTCTTCGCGGCTTTCGTGGCGGTCAGTAACGTGTACGTGCTCTTCTTTAGAAAGTGATCCAAACGTTGCGTTTTGTGTACTTTTATGTGATTCAAATATTCTTTTAGAAATAAATATCACGTTACGACTAGGTGCGAGCTCTCTTGCTCGCGTGCGTGGAATTGGATTCGCTCTCCGCTAAAACCGCGGCGGTGTGTTGACCACCGAAACTAAGATCAGCGAACACTTTACCAGCCATGGGTTTCGTGTACTGCATTTTTTCCGGCACGTGTGCGTCCTCTTCGCGAGGTCCGAGACCGAGTTGGCCCATGTACTGCGAGCCCCACACGTACGCCGAGCCGTCCTCGCCGATGACGCCACCGTTTACGCCGCCGCACACAATCTTCGTTGCGCGCACGGACAAATCCTCCACGAATTTCGGCTCCTCCAGGTATCCATCGGACGCCGCGTTCGCGCATCGGACGCCGCACCGTCCGTCCGTCCAGCGACCGACGGCGATGACCTTTCCGTCGCCCGTCATAAACAATGAGTGGTGCGTCCCGGCGTCGCCGGCGACGATTCGCTTGTCGCTCAAACTCTCGATGCGCTTCGGGAAGTACGTCACCTGTTGATCACCTCGCAAGTCAGGATTCGGGTCGAACACGCCGAGTTGATTGCAGTTGGACAGACCCCATCCGTACACGTCCGATTGCGATCCGCTGGCGTTGGCGCAGATGGCAAACGAGTGGAAATCGCCCGCGACGATGGCTGTCACCTCGGGCTCGCCACCGAACGCGGAACCGAGCGCACCGCCGCCGTTCTTTTTCGGAAACGTGACGCGACCCGGGGTGAGCAGACGCTTTTTCAGCGCGTCGTCAGCCTGTTCGTTATCCTCGGCTTCCTTTTCGTCGAAACGGCCCAATCGTCCCTTTTCGCTGCAGCCCCAAGAGTACACGCCGCCCTCCTTCGTGAGGGCGAGCACGTGATCGACGCCGCTCGCGATGGCTTTCACGCGATCTTTCGAGCTCTGAGGGGTGTAGATTTGGAACGGAAACATCGTCTTCTTGGAATCGAGCGTGTTCGGATTGAACGCCCACCCGCCGTTTGTCGTCCTGAACGAGCCCCACGCCCACACGGCGCCGGCTTCGGTCAACGCCACCCCGTGCGAGTCACCCGTGCTCAGCATGATCACCTTGACATCGAGCGGTAATTCAATCTTTCCCGGTTCGTACTCCGCGTCCGGGTTCGCGTTCTTATCTACTTTCCTTCCCAGCGCGCCCTCGTCGTTGTTCCCCCAACTAAAGCACGCGCCTCCGCTCGCCAACGCCAACGTGTGCGTTCCACCGCTCGCGATCTGCGTCACCGCCACCGACTCCATCGGTCCGGTCTTCACGCACGCCGGTCGTCGTCGCTCGTCCACGTCCCCTCCCAGTCCGAGCTGTCCGCTATCGCCCGCGCCCCAGACGAAGGCGTCGCCGCTCCTCGCGTCCGACGTCCTCCTCGCCACCGCCTCCTCCCGCGCCTCCTCCCCCAGCACGTCCTGAAACTCCTCACGAATCTCCTTGGCGTACCGCACGTAATCCCTCGCCGCGCTGATCAAAAACGCGCACGGATCCTCTCGCACCCGACGCGTCGCGTGATCGATGAACTGCGCGTTTAGGGATTGAATGTGCGCCGCGAACAGTTCACTCCTCGGGTGCGTCGTGCGTCTTCGGTACCCGAACCCGGCGAGATCATCGTTCCCATCCTCATCCTCCGCTCGCGCGTGCTTCATCCCGGGAATGAGCGTCCGCGTGTGAAGACTCTTTCATTTCATTTCACTTCATTTCGATGTCATTCATTCATGCACGCATGCAAGACTTCATTCATTCGTTCGATGGGGAGCGATTCGCGGGGGAATCCGGACGCGACGTGCGATGAGGGCGTGTGTTCGAAGAGAGAGGACATGTTCGACGCCATGCGCGCGGCCGGTGTCGGACCCGGCGCGCCGACGACGTCGTACGGTGGTGGGGCGTCCACCGGTGGTGGTTCGTGTCCATTGGACGTGGATGAATTGGGACGCGCGGCGTGGGCCTTGGTGCGTGCGCGCGCGAGGACGACGAGACGACTGGACTGACGGTATTCCTTTGTTGTATTCGTTTCCTCGCAGTTACACACGATGGCGGCGCATTACCCGGTACGCGCGCCTCGCGCCCGCGTCGACGCGTCGACGGCGCGCCTCGGGCGCGGCGCTCTTCGACTGACGCCGACGTTCCTTTCCTTTCCGCCTCGCGCCCAGGACGTCCCCACGGCGACGCAGCGCGTGCAAGCGCGACGGTTTTTCGACGCGCTCGGTGATTTATACCCGTGCGCGACGTGTCGAGCGGATTTCCGCGTCGACGCGCGCGCGTCCCCGCCCCGCGTCGACTCGCGCGCGTCCCTGTCCCGATGGGTGTGCGAGCGCCACAACGAGGTCAACGCCAAGCTCGGAAAACCTCTCGTGAGCTGCGAGCTGAGAGATTTAGACGAACGATGGCGACATTCTAAAGATTGTTCGCACCGCGGCGCGTCACCGACCGACACCGACGCGTAGAGTACGCGTCGTTCGTCGTCGTCCCGTGTAGCCGAAAAACTCTTCAACTCTCATGAATCAATCAATGCGTCACACGTCACACGGTGGCGCGTCGGACGGCCGAGCGCGAACGTCATGCGGAGACGGGTGAAAGACGGTCTTCGCGAGGCGCGTCTCAAGGTGAGGGCGTCGCGCGCGGACGTCGCGTCGGACCTCGCGTATCGACTCGTGCCCGCGCGCATTGACGTCGACGTCGGGACGGATTGCGAGGACGCGCGCGCGAAACGAGCGTCCGATGCGTCGACGTCCGATGCGTCGTCGTCCGTGCGTCTCGTCGCGCACTACGGTCTCGATCACACCGCGTCCACGGTGTCGTACGCGGAGGAACAGCGATTGCTGGTGACGACGTCGGCGCACGGCGCGACGGCGCGCGGCGGGGGAGGATTGGAGTGTCTGTACGCGGTCTCGCGCGGTGAGGGGTCGGAAGGGACGTGTGGACGGTACGTTCGAGGCGCGGCGCGCGTGTACCGGTGCGGTGTGGACGGGGACGTCGACGTGTGGGACGCGACGGATCTCCGCGCGTTGGCGTCCGGCGTCGTCGACGGCGGATCGAGCGCGCTGGAGTGCGTGCGAGGGACGAACTTTTGGCTCGCGGGTCGCGCGGACGGGAGCGTGTGCGTGTACGCGCTCGGAGTGAACGCCCGGGGGGAGACGAGCGTGAAGAGACGGATGGGATACGAGGTGTCGGCGACGCGCGCGTTGGGTCGGGAGACGGGGACGCGGCGGTCGGCGGTGCGCGCGGTGCGGACGCGTCCGGGACGAGACGAGTGCGCGCTCGCGATGGTGGCGTGGGAGGACGGGAGTGTGGCGGTGTGGCATTTACACGAGCGTCGTTCGGTGGCGGTGACGGCGCCGACGTCCTCACCCTCGAAAGACGACGACGAGGACCGGAGCGACGTCGACGACGTCTCGTTGACGTGCGCCGAGTGGTTGGACGCCGACACCGTCGTCACCGGACACTCGGACGGAAGCGTGAAACTCTGGCGCGTGCGCGTCGGCGCGTCACACGCGGAAGAAATCATCGAGACCCAACGTCTGATGCCGCACGCCTCGATCGACGCGTCGCACCGAGGCGCTCTCGCGAAGATTCGCGCGGTGAAGACGTACGTCGACGACGACGACGACGCCGAGCGCGACGTCGCCACGTGGCTCACGTGCGTCGGCGGCGAACCCGTGGCGTGTCCAGACAATGTCATCTGTTTACGAGCGATGCGCATAGACGGCGCGTTTCGAATAGAAACCGCGGGCGCGGTGGCGCTCCCGTGGTTTGGTCCCGTGCTCGACGCGACGCCGGTGGCGATTCGCGGCGTCATCGAGTCGGTGTGCGTCCTGAGCGAAGGGTCTCAGTTGCACATGCACGACGTGCGGTACGGCGTCTCGCGAGACGACGTCATGCCCCCGAAAGAGGTGACGGTGGTGCGACACAAACTCGCCGTCTCGTGCGCGCCGAGCGCGTGCGGGGCGGCGATAGAGGCGGCGAAAACGTTCGCGGCGAACGCGCGACGTTTGACCACCATCGCGCCGAACGAGACCGACGCGTCCGTCGGATGGAACAACGCTCGTTGGCCCGTCAGCGGCGGTCGCGACGTCTCGTTCGACGGCGTCGGCGCGACGGAGGCGAGAATCATCGTCGGCGCGTTCGGAGGCGACGGATCCGGCGCGCGCGTTTTCCTCGACATCTGCGGACGGTTACTTCCCGGTGGATTTCTAGCGACGAACGGCGACGCCATCGCTCGTTTGCACGTCGACGCCGGTGGCACGCTTCTCGTCGTCGGTCGACGAAGCGGCAAGGTTGAAATCTACTCGCTTCGTCCGTTTCCATCGACGGACGACGGCGACGAAGAACGCGTCTTCGTCAGAGAATTGAACGCCGACGAATCCACCCTCGCCGCCGAAGAGCGCGCGTTTCGCGAGACGCTTCTCCACCCGTCGTCGTCGACGTCCGCGACGTCCGTGTACACGCTCATCGGCACGTTTACGTCGCCGACACACGCGAACAATCCCATCTCGTGTCTTCGCACCGACGCCGCGGCGACGCTTCTCGCCGTCGGCGACGCCGCGGGCAACGCGTCCTTACTCCATCTGCAACGAGGCGTCAAGGCGTGGACCGCCGCGGCGCCGGAGACGGATCGAGGCGTCGCCGGCGTCGCCGATGTCGCTTTCGGGTTACCGCTTCCAGATTTCCCCGACGAAGACGTGCTCGCCGTGCTCGAATCCAACGCCAACGTTCGATTTCACGCGCAGTCGTCGGGAGACGCGCTCGGAACGACGATGGTTCCCAAAACGCCGAGCGAGGCGTTCTCCATCTCTTTACACCGACTCTCGGGCGCGCCCGCCGACGTGGTTCCGCCGCGCGTCGTCGCCGAGCCGTGGTTCGCGCCGCCGACGTCGTTCGCGTACAAATTCCTCGCGTCTGAATTTGAAGTCGACGACGAACTCGACGTCGACGCGGAGGATGCGGTTTTATCCACCGACGAAGAAGAACCCGAACCCGACTCCGCCGACGATGGACGCCGAGGCGACCCCAAATTCACCGCCATCGTCGTCACCGTCACCGAAGACGCCCTTCGCGCGTACCACGCCGTCGGATGTTCTCGAGGCGAACGGTTCACGCTTCGCAAGACGCGTCTCGACGAAGAACCGCTTCGCGCCGCGTTCGTCGCGCGAGAGGACGACGACGGCGAGGCGTTCGGACACGGTCGCGCGACGTCGCGCATCGCCGCCGTCACCGCGCGCGGACGCGTGGTGACGTACGCGGTGCCGTCGTTGAGAGAGATCGGGGCATTCGGACCGGTTCCCGCGGCGTCCAACGCCGACGTCGCCGGCGGTTCGCGCGGTGGATGCGTCGTCGTCCTCGCGAACGACGGACACTCGCTCGCGCGATTCGAAACCTTTCTTCGCGGCGACGCGCATCCGGCGCGCGGATGCGTGATCGACCGCGAGGTCGAGAGCGCGGCCGAGGCGGCGCGCGCGGCGAGATTGGCGATGGAGGAGAACGATCCGGAGCTCGCGCGAGAGACGTCGCCGCGAAGAGACGCGGCGACGCCGCCGGCGAGGAACGCGGCGCTCACCATCGGCGAACAGCTTCGCGAGCGCGCGAAGACGGCGTTTGAAAAATTGAGTTCACCGAAAACGGCGGAGACGACGTCACCGTCGTCGTCGCCGTCGCCGCGTCGCGCGTACACGACGACGGATGTGGCCGTGCTCTTCGCCGAGACGCGCGTCGAGGACCCGCCGCCGGCGATGGATGAATCGCGCGCGCGCGCCGAACTCTTCCACACCACCGGCGCGTCGTCTCACGCGGACGCGTCGTCCACCGACGTCGTCCCGGAGAGACGATCCGCCGCCTCCCTGCGCGCCAAGTACGGTCGACCCGAATCCTCCGCCGCCACCGACGCCGCCTCGCGCGCGAGAGAGACGCGAGACGCCCTCGTCGAACGCGGCGAGCGTCTCGGCACATTGCAGGACAAATCCGCCCGGCTCGAGGCGGACGCCGCGAATTTCGCCGATTTAGCTCGACAGATACGTAAACAATCCGAACGACCGCGATGGTTTTAATCTCGTCGTAGACACCGAGAACGTTCCGCGCCCGCCGCGACGCGTCGCCCCGACTTTGTAATGCACCGCCGCGCGCGCTTTTTCCCTCTTCATTTTTCCCTCGCATCAATCGACGACACATCTCGACATGCCCCCTCGGTCGCGAGGGCCCCGAGGGCGAGGACGCGCCGCGCCCGATGTCACCGCGAGAGACGTCGTCCTCGAGGAACTTCGAAAGAAGGAACACCACGGGTCGTCGCGCGTCAGAGCCGCGCTGAAGAGGGCGAAAACCTTTGACGAGGCGAAACTTCGCAGACGGCGGAGGGACGACGACGGGGAGGGCGCGGGGGAGGGAGGGCGACTCGATGAGGCGATCGTCGCGACGAAACGCGTCGACATAGACGCGTTGGCGAAACGGTGCGCGCGGGCGTGCGCGATGCGGGTGGAAAAAATGCTCGACGCGGCATTCGAGCGCGACGGGGACGCGGCGGCGCGCGGGAACGGGAACGGGAACGGCGGGGACGCGAAGTCGTCGTTCGCGACGCGCGCGATCGATCTCGGGGATGGATTCGATTGTGGAGACGTTCTTCGTGAAATGTGTGACGACGCCGCGTCGGTGGTGGGGGGCGAGGCGGTGGTGGACGTCGTCGGCGAGAGGGCGGACGTCGCCGCCGTCAGACGGTTGCTTCGCGCGAGCGCGACGCGGAAAGAGATGGATGCGCTCAGGGAACGATTGCTCGCCGTCGCGGGACGGATGAATCGGGCGGTGGTGGGGAAACAGAAGCGCGAGGAGTGGGCCAAGGAGAAGGAGGCGCGAGAGGCGAAGAGGGCCGAGGCGAGGGCGGAGGCGGAGGAGAAGGCGCGGCGGCGAGCGGCGGGCGAGGAGTCGTCGTCGAGCGAGGACGAGGAGGACGAGGGAGACGGCGGTGGGCGTGCACGCGAGGACGACACGGATGTCGAGTCCGAGGACGAGGACGACGCGGACGAGGAGGGATACGCGAGTCTCAGCGAGGAGACGCTCGCCGAGCTCAGAGCCGCGAAACGCGAGGCGAAACGCGCGCAAAAGAAGAAGGGGAAGAAGTCATCAAGCGGCGGCGGCGGCGGCGAGGACGCGGAGGATTTAGACTTAGGACCGAAGAAGAAAAAGGTGAAGAAACGCATGGGTCAGCGAAAGCGTCGACAGATTGCTGAGGCCAAGTTTGGCGCGAACGCGGCGCACTTGGTCGCCGAGCGCGAGCGGGTTCGTCAAGAGCGACAAGCGAAAGAGGAGGAAGAGCGAAACATGCACCCGTCTTGGCAAGCGAAACGTAAGCAAGCGCCGCTCATCATTCATGGCGCCAAGGGAAAGAAGGTCAAGTTCGGTGAAGCCGTAGGCGGCGGCGGCACCGCCGCGAAACCGTCGGCGCGAAAGCAATACAAGCCCAAGACGGAGGCTCCCGAGGTGCCACTTCATCCCTCGTGGCAAGCGAAGCTCAAGGCTGACTCGCAAGCGTGGGGCGGCGGTGGCGCGAAACCGCAGGGCAAGAAGGTTGTGTTCGATTAGTCCTAGCGTAATTTACGAATCTCCTACTGCTATTCTATTCGGTGACCTCTCCGCACGTCGTCGACGCCTTCAAATGCTTGAACAACGCGTTCCTACTGCTAAACTTTTCGCAACACGTTTTACACGTCAAACGTTCGGGATTATTGCGATTAAACTCAACCTGCGCCTTTTCTTTGAGTTGTTTCGGCATGCTCTGCGTGCACGCGGCGCACGAACGGTCGTGCGCCGTCGACGTCTTATCCGCCCATCTAATCTTCAAAAGCGCCCCGGACGAATACATGCTTTCGTGTAAATCCTCTTTACACGTGACGCACATCGCATACCCCGGACGCCGCGTTTTAAATTCGCACAGATACTTGACGGCGGTCGCGTTCGGCGTCTCGAACAACGTCGTCTCCGAAATCACGTCAAACTTGCACGAATTGATCCCATCCTCCCGCCAACGTTTGGCGTTGTGTTTTAACAGTACACCTTTCTCCTTCATCTTAATCCTCGCGTCGTGCGCGTCCAATCGCTCGAGTTTTTCTTCCACGGTGTCGATATTTTCCAAATCGTCAAACGCCACGCTCGTCGCGCGTTCCACCGCCACCTCCGCCCTCATCGCGCGATCGTACGCCGCGTTATCCTCCCCACCCCATCCCCAAAACCCGTTCGGGTACCCATTCGTCCGCTCGAAGGCCTCATCGTCGTATATCGTCACGCCGCCGAAACACGCGTCGCCGGCGTATCGACACCCCGCCGCGCGCAAGACTCGAGCGAAACCGACGCCGTCGACGTCGTCACAGAAATAATGCGACCCGGCGTTCGGTTCCGGCGCCATGTCGCAATCGTGACACGCGTACAGAGTCGTCGTCGCCTCGTCGTCCTCACCGCTCGAACGCGTCTTCGCGAGCGCGTACCCAGCGTTGAGCGCGTGTCCCCGGTTAAACTTGAAACCGTCGTCGCTCTGCTGAATGACGATGACGCGCGTTTTGGGACGCGCGTCGTCGACGAAGACGTCGTCTCGAAACCGCGAGAGGAGACGGTCGAGCTGCGCGGTTCGCGTCTTCGACTCGTCCTCGCGAAACGGGACGAGGACGACGAGACGACGACGCGGGGACGTCTCGGGCATGCCGTCGAGGTTTGGGGACACTTTTTGGCTTCAACAACTTTTTGGGGACACTTTTTGGCCTCACAACGTTCTACTTTAACTCTTTCGCCTCGAACTCCTTGTACGCCACCTTGACGATGTCGAACACCTTATCGGCGATGTACCGCTGAGACATGTCGCCGCCGGCCTGGGACACCTTGTCGGGATGGATGACGACCAACGCGCGGTGGTAACACTTCTTCACGCCGACGGGTTGCATCAACGCGCCCATGTCGGGACTCTTGTAGCGATGACCCTCCCATAAAACATCGGCGAGGTTGGCCAACATGGTGCGAATGTTGTTTTGGTTCTTCTTTTGCCACGCGTCTATGTCAGCACCGATGAGATCTTTCAGCATTTGACGTTCGGATTGTTCCTGTCGCGCGGCTGTTTCGCGCGCGCGCTTCTCTTTGAGCGCGGCTTCTATTCTCTGTCTGTTACGTTCGTGGCGAGCCTTACGGAGGGCGGCGCGCTCCGGAGGTTCGTTTGGATCGACCTTCTCTTCCGGATTATACTCGAACGAGACGGACGCCTTGGCGGCGGACATGCCTCGGACGTCCATGGCGCCGAAGAGATCGTCGACGACGCCGTCGGCGGGCGTCGACGGCGCGTTGGATTGATTCACCGTGAACATGGCCTCTATGGGATCGACGTCGGATTTTACCGGTGCCTGTCGCGGCGTCGTCGCTCCGCCCGCGCTGAAAAAATCATCCAAATCGTCCACAGATGATCTCGCGGACGACGTGGTGGTGGTGGTGGTCGTCGGTTTCGGCTTTGGCGCCGGTTCGGGCGCGGGCGTCGTCGTCGGTTTCGTCGTCCTCGCGGGCTCTCCCGTCGGCGGTTTCGATGATTTCGGTCGCACCTCCACCTTGACGCGCGGCGGCGTCTGAGTCATCGTCGGCGCGCTCTCTCGCGACTCCGCGCTCGCGTTCGATCGAAATCGCGCCAATCCGACCGGCGCCTCGGATTCGGGAGACGACGCCTCCGCCTCCGCCTCCAACCGACTCGCCGATTTCGACGCCGACGACAGCGAAGACGTCGACGCCATCTTCTCCACCGACGCGCTCTTCCTCGGCGTCGACGCGATGGACACCTCACCCAAGATTTCATCCAATCCATCGATTAAACTCTCGTCTTCGTCCGCCGTCGTCGTCTGCAGTCGCGTCGTCGTCGGCGTCGGTTTCGCCGCGACGCGCCCACCCGGCGACGTCGGTCTCGACCCACTCACGCTGCTCGACGCGCTCAACAAATCAAACAAATCGTTCCCATCGCTCCCACCGCTCGTCGCGCGCGCCATTCCCTTCGTCGTCGTCCCGCGCGCGCCCAAACCGAGGCCTCGCATGAAATCATCCTCCTCGTCGCCGTCGCGCCCGCCCGCTTCCCGCGATCTCGACGCGCTCGCCGACGCGCTCGCGAACGCGTCGAGATCACCGAACGAGGACGACGACGCGTTGGACGCGTCCGGTCCCCCCCCCGCGCGCGCGTCGACGCGCGACGTTCCGAAGAAGGCTTCCAGATCGTCCCCACCCGTCCCCGTCGTCTCCGGCGTCTTCATCTCCGTTCGCGGCGCTCGCGGCGCGTTCACCGCCTTCACCGCGGTCGATCTCGTCCCCCCACTCGCGTTCGCCCCCATCGTGCGCATCGATCGCGCCCCTCGCGCCGCGCGCGCGTCCATGAAATTGACGCTCCCGGACAATAAATCATCCACGTACGACGTCGTCTTCTTCGCGCCGTCACCGCGTCCATCGCCACCGCGCGCGGACATGGTCGAGACGACGCGCGCTCTTCCCTCGCGCTCCCCGATTCGCGCCTCTCGACCTCGTCCTCGCGCGTCTTCGTCTGCGGCGTCGTCGCGAAGAGGACGCACCGACCGACCGACCCGACACACATGGACGAGACGTTCGCACCTCGCCCCGCATTCGATCGCGCGATGGGCGATTCGGACGACGACGACGCGCCGATGACTACGATGGACGCGCGCGCGGAAAAGGCGTCCTCCTGGTTGGACGGTCTCTCCGATCGTCTTCGCGAGACGGCGAGCGCGGTGACGGAACGCATGGATAAATTGGACGACGAGCTCGATAAATTCGCGCGTCGCGCGCTCGGTGATGACGAGGAGGAGACGCTCGAGAGGGAGGAGAGGGAGGAGAGGGAGACGTCTGTCGTCGATGTCGAACGGTCTGAGTTCACGACGGACGAGGTGGACGCGCTGCGACGGGCGTTGGCTGTCGCGAAGGAGGAACTTCGAGCGCGAGACGCGAGGACGAGGGACGCCGAGTCGGAGGCGAAAAAGATGCGAGAGGCGGCGATGCGGGCGGCGAAGGAGTTAGCCAAGGAGAGGAGGGTTCGGGGGGAGTCGGAGAGGGCGATCGAGGCGCGAGGGGGGGAGGGGGGGGACGCGAGGGGAGAGGACGGGGACGGGGACGGGGACGCCGCGAAAGCCGAATCGAAAGCCGACGCCGAATCGAAGAGAGCGATGGAGGAGGCCATCGCGCGCGCGAACGAGTTGGAACGGGCGTTGGAGGAGGTGGAAAAGCACCGAGCGACGACGGAGGCGGCGTTGGAGGCGTTGAAGACGGAGAGCGGAGATGAGAGGGTGAAGATGCGCGCGGAGATCGACGCGTTGGAAAAGAAGCTCGCCGCGCGCGCCGCCGAGGAAACGTCGACGGTGAAACAGACGGGAGGCGGTCGAGGCGGGAAGAAGGGTAAAAAAGGCGGTCGAGGCGGTCGAGGCGGTCGAGGCGGCGGTGACGGCGAGGCGTCGAATTCGGAAACGTCCAAGGCTGACGAGGAAACCAAGGCGTTGCGCGGCGAGCTTGAGAGCGTCGCCGCCGAGCGAGACGCGCTTCGCGAACGGGCGCGCGCGGCGGAGACCGCGTCCAAAGAACACGGGGACGCGCTCGACGACGCGCGCACGCAGGCCCAAAAAGCGCGAGACGAACTCGAGACTGTGCGAAAAGAGTGCGAAGAGCTTCGCGAAAGGTCGACGCGCGCCGAGGAGACGCTCGAACAATCTTCGCGCAAACGCGTCGAAGAGCTCGAGCGCGTGCGTTCGGAAGTCGTGCGCGCGCAGGACTCCGCGGGTGAGGACGTCGCTAAATTAGAAGAGGCCGAAGCGCGCGCGAGCGACGCGGAGGCGCGCGCAAAGGCGCTCGAGGAGGACGCGTCGCGCGCGACGCAAACCGAGGAGACGTTGCGCGCCGACGTCGCCCGCGCGGAGGAACGATCGACACAACTTGAATCCGAGATCGCCAGTCTCAGGGACGAGTTGACGGACGCCGTCGCGGCGAAAGAGGACGCCGAGGGCGCGGTGTCTCGCGGCGCCGTGAACGCCGCCAACGCGAACGCCAAGATGTTGGCGGCGGAAAAGGCCAAGACCAAGGCGGAGGCGGAGGCGGAGGAGATTCGTAAACAACTCGAGCTCATGGACGCCACCGGACGCGAGGCGGCGAGCTCGATCGCCGCGCGCGAAAAAGCGGAACTCGCGCAACAGCGCGCCGAGGCGAGACTCGCGCTCGCGGAGAAGGAGGCTGAGGAGTCTCGCGCGGAATCCAAAAAGGCGTTCCGGGAGGGTGAGGAACGCAAGCGACGCTTCGCCCACGTGCAATCGCAATTCCAAGTCACGGAGAAGGAACTTCGCGAGAAACTCGAGACGCTCGAGGCTGAGGTGATGGCGCTGCGCGCGAACGCGGACGAGGCTGAGAAAATGAAAGCCGAGGCCGTGTCCATCGTCGAGGAGACGAACGCCAACGCCGAGGAGACCAAGGCGACGCTCGCGGCGACGACGGCCAAGGCGGAAAAACTCGAGATCGCGTTGGAGACGGCGTTATCGGAAGCGTCCGAGGCGAGAACAAAGTTGGGTGTGATGGAAGAGATGCACGCGCTGAAGAAGAATCAACCCGAACCCGAACCAGCGCGCCAAGTGTCCATGAAATCGATGTTTACGCAAACCGTCGAAGAGGCGAAACCGAGAGACATCGCGTCGACTTCGTCGCGCGAGCGACTCTTAGCCATCATGCGTCGATTGCGTGTGTCTTCGGACGCGGACGAAAAGAGCGCGTCGAAGAACGCGAAAGAGGAACAGGCGGGTTTGGGCATGCTCATGGGCATGTTCATGGGCGAAGACGCCGAGGACGCGTCCCCCGCGCCCGCGCCGACACAGGATTCGGAAGACATCAACGCTCTTTTCGACCGTTTCGAGGCGTGGGCGAACGAACACGCGAACGCGAACGCTTCCGACGCTGCCGCGCCGTCAAGGACCGACGTCGCGTCCAAGGATGACGAAATAAAACGCCTGACAGCAGAATTGGAGACGCTCAAATCCGACTCGGCGAGTCGCTCAACGGCGTCCTTAGCCGCCGTGAACCGTCGAGCGCAGGAGGCTGAGCTCGCCGCCGCCGACGCCAAGGCAAAGTTAGTACCCTTAGAAAAAGCCAACCGCGAGCTCGCGTGGCAAATCTCCATGCTCGCCGAGCAAGACGAGACCAAGACTCGACCCGTGCTCGCGCAATCCGGTTGGTTCGCGCGCGCCGTCACCGGATGCACGGCGCCGAGACGTCCACGCTCCGTGTTGCTTCAGGGAGACTCCACCGCGCGCACCGACGCCACTCGTTGATTTCAATATTTCAGAAGCCCAGCACGAGAGTTCGCGTCGAGACGCTCCTCCCGTCGTCGCCGTCCTCACAGCGCGACGCGACGTCGACCATGTCCCTGTCGTTAACGTTCGCCCGCGCGACGCCGCTCGCGCGACCGCGCGTCGCGTCGAGGACGTCGCGCGAGCGAACGCGACCGTGCGCGCCTCCTCGCCGCGCCACCGAGCCCCTCGCGCGCCCGCGCGCGACGCCTGCGTCCACGGAGGAGGATGAGTCCCGAAAAATGACGTCCAAAACCGTCGACGCGCTGGACGTGTCCTCGTCCACGGCGTCCACGGCGACTCGAACGTACGAATGGGACGCGCTGGACGTGTTTCTGAGCTACTCTGCGCTCGCGCTCGCGCTCGCGTTCGGGGATGGACGCGCGCTTTCCGGCTGGCAGTTTGGATACGTCCCGTATTTCGCGGCGTTGGCGTCGCTGTCGATTTACATCGGCGCCCATCGCGGATTGACGCGCGATTTCCGAGAGACGATCTCGTTTGAGAGTTCGCTCGCGGGACCGTTCGTGTTGAGCGGGGCGCTCTTCGCGGCGTACGTGTGTTTAGAGGTGTTCAAGTTGGATTTGAGCGTCGTCACCAACGCGTACTTTTTCATTCTGAGCGCGTTCGCGGTGGCTGGAAACGCTGTAGAACCTCTAAACGCGTCGGGAGAGTGGTGGAGAGAGAGCGCGGTGAAAATAGCTGTTCCGAACGGGTGGGCGACGGATCCGAAGACGGGCGAGGTGGTGGAGGACGCGGAGCTCGACGTCACGCCGGCGCAAATGGTCGGCGCGGTTGCCGGGTTGGCGCTCGCCACCGCGGATCTTCAGGCGGGACATCAGAGTTTCACACTGAACAACGCCGTGGCGTGTTTCATCGTGTCAGACTTTCTGAGCGTCATCGGGTTCGGGTCTTTTAAATCGTGCGCGACGGCACTCGTCGGGTTGTTGGCGTACGACGCGTTTTGGGTATTTAAGAGCGAAAGCGTCGTCGGGCAAAACGTCATGATGTCCGTGGCGACGAATCAATCGTTCAACGGACCGTTTCGATTATTGTTTCCGCGGTTTGAGGACGTGTTGAACCCACTGCCTATCGACACCTTTCCGTTTAGCTTGCTCGGCCTCGGAGACATCGCGATTCCAGGGATGTTGTGCGCGCTCATGCTCCGTTACGACGCGTCACGAGCGACGGATTTACGGGGCCGAGCGAATGCCGCCGCGAGCGCTTTCATGGACGTCTTCGACACCGAGCGCGAAGAGGTCGCGAAGAACGTGTCGAATGGAAGCGTCGACGCCGATGACGTCGACGTCGAAATCGACGGGTACAGAACGGGCATCGGTCGTCGGGCCGGTGATGCCGCCGTTCTCGCTTATGACGAAGCGAACGGGGTGTACGAAGACGCCATCACCATTCCATCGTCCCTGGGCGGACGAGCCTTCTTTGCGACGTCCATCCAAGCGTATTTAATAGGTCTCCTCGCCGCCGTGTCCGCCAACGTCGTCACGCGCGAGGGACAACCGGCACTCGTGTACCTCGTCCCCATCACCCTCGCCGCCGTGTTAAACACGGCGCGAACGCGAGACGAGCTAGGTCGCTTCTTCTCCTTCACCGACGAGCGCGAATCGTCCATCTAGTCGTCCACTGTAGAATATTCAAGCGTCGTGCAAACAAAAAAAAACGCCTTTTGCGACCGTTTTTTTTATCAATCCCGAGACGCGCGCTCGTCGGCACACGCGCGCGCGATGCCGAGCAAAGCCAAGTCCAAGTCGAAATCGAAAAAGTCCAAGTCCGCCGTCGCCGCCAAGACGGCCGGCGCGGGCGCCGACGCGCCCGCCAAGGAGGCGGAACAGGATCGGGACATGACGCACGCGTACGCCGAGGATTTAAAGACGGACATTTACACGGACGTGAACGCGAATCCCAAGGCATTGGTGCACTCGACGGAGTGGCGAAAGATCATGAACGGTGCGTGATTCGTCGCTTCGACCCTCAACGGACGGAACGAAGATTGTACTCGAAATCGAACTCGCATTCGTATTCGAACAAACGACTGACGGGACGGGACGGCGCGCGCAGGCGACCCGGTGGAGATCAATCCATCCGTCGGTTCTGGTTTGAAAATCATGACCGTGGACGAATGGATCTCGCGATGGAAACAAAACGAACGGTTTCCGGATTGCCTCTCCTGCGGATCCACGGACACCAAGGAACATCACTTCACGCAGACGTGGTGTCGAGGAAAGAAGAAGTTTGAGTCGGAGAGCATCTGCGTCGATTGTCACATGTGGAGCTGGCGTTCGTACGCCGATCCCGACTTTCTCACGCCCGAGGAGTACGATAAATTACGATGGGAAAAGATGGTGGCCGAACACGCGGCGCAAACGGCCGATGGACGACTTGAGGAGGCGCCGAGCGAACAGCCGGCGGCTGAAGCCGTCCCGGCGTCCGCGTAGTCCTCCTTCGCGCGACGATGTATTTCCTACGACACTACTCGCATCGAGCATTAAAACACACAATTTACCATCTATCCCTTTTTCCTCTCCGCGTTATTCGTTCTGATTCGATTCGTGCGCTCGAGTTTCTTATACCTCTTCGCGTCCTCCTCTGAAAACTCGACGCGCCAGTCCAAACCCGCCGCCTTCAAATCCGCGATCCTGCGCTCGTACCCCCCCAGACTCTCCTTGGTCTCCGAAAGCGTCCACAACCACTCCGGGTACGCGTCGTCCGGCCCTAACTCGGGATCGGATCCACTCTTCATGTAATTCAGTCCCGTCACGTGCGTCTCGCTCGCCGTCGCCGCGGGCTGCCCTCGCGCATCCTTGCTCGGCGCCGCGTCTGTCGTCATCATCATCGTCGTCGTCGTCGCGTCGTCAGTCTCTGAGCGCGCGACGAATCACCGCCTCACGCCTCTTCCTCTCGCGCGATCGTCCTCTCGTCGCGTCGCGTCGCGTCACCCTCGCGCGTCGCGCGCACCTTTCCCTTTCGCTTTACCCTTCGCCTTCGCGCGCGTCGCGCTCGTCGTCGTCAGGCACCGCGCCGCGATCGAGCGCGACGGCACGCTCGTCGTCGTCGTCGTCGTCGTCGCGCTCGCCATCGCGCGCGCCGCGCGCTCGATCGCCCGTCGCATCGTCGTCCGTCGTCCGCGCGCGGAAATGACGAAACATCCATTCCGTCACATTCATTCGTCGTCGTCACTGTCGGATGCGCGGGACGCGTTCGACGTGCGCGCGCGCGAGGGCGACGACCGAGGCGCGAGCGACGATCGGTGGCGGCGTTCGTGGGAGGACGCGCGCGCGCGGCGGGGGTGAAGACGCGCATCGACCCTTCGTCTCGGAACGGTCGATGCGCGCGGGGCTCGGTGCGGTGACGACGACGAGGACGACGACGACGAGCGCGGGGCGAGCGAGAGCGTTGTCGATCGGTATGGGCGGTGGGTACGCGCGCGGTGCGCGCGCGCCGGCGTCGGTGTCGGCGTCGATGGAGGAGATGGGCGACGGGGACGGATTGGTGCCCAAACCGCTGGGCGCGGCGGAGGCGTTGCGACGCGCGGCGTTCCCGATCTTCGTCGCGGCGCTCGGGGCGTTTTCGTTCGGGTATCACTGCGGCGTCGTGAATCCGGCGCTTGAGGCGCTGTCGGTGGACATCGGCATCGCGGGGAACCTCGCGGCGGAGGGCGCGGTGGTGAGCTCGATGTTGTTCGGCGCGGCGGTCGGCTCGTTCACGGCGGGCGGATTCGCGGATAAGCGAGGGAGGAAAGCGTCGTTGGCCATCGCGGGCGTCGTGCTCGCCGTTGGGAGCGCGCTGTGCGCGATGGCGATGAGTTTGAATGGAATGTTGCTCGGACGGTTGTTGGTCGGCTTGGGCGTGGGATTGGTGTCGATTTTGGTGCCGATGTACGTGAGCGAGCTCAGTCCGCCCGCGCACCGCGGGATTTTAGGTTCCGGGCCGCAATTATCCATCGGCTGCGGCATCTTGTTTGCCATGTTGTTCGGGTTACCGTTGCAGAGCGCCGACGTAAATCCCACGTGGTGGCGCACGATGTTTTGGATCGCGTGCGTTCCCGGAGCTTTGCTCGCTGCGCTCGCGAACGGGATCCCCGAGAGTCCGTCTTGGTTGCGCTCGAAGGGAAGGTTTCAAGAGGCGGACGCGATCGAATCCAAGCAATTCGGCGCGAGCGCGCCCGTCGCGACGGATGACGCGTCGACGACAAAAGTGGCGACGTGGAGAGAAACTTTACAAGGACGCGAGAACCGAAGAGCCGTCATCACTGGACCCGGTTTATTCTTCATTCAACAATTCGCAGGCATCAACGCCATCATTTACTTTAGCACGAGCATCTTTCAAAGCGCTGGGATTGAGTCGGGCGTCGCCGCGTCGGTCGCCGTGTGCCTCGTCAATCTCGTTGGAAGTATGATCGCGACTGGTTTACTCGATAAAACCGGACGCAAACCGCTTCTGATGTATTCCTTCCTCGGTATGGCGTTCAGTTGCGTCGGCTTGGCCATCGCCGCGGCGTATCCCACCGCAACGATGGCGCCCGCGCTTTCGCTCTTCTCCGTGCTCTCGTACGTCTTCATCTTCGGCATGGGCGCCGGTCCCGTGCCGGGATTGCTCTCTTCCGAGATTTTTGCTCCCGCCGTGCGCGGTAAGGGCATGTCGCTCTGTTTTCTCGCGCACTGGGTGTTCAACTTTTGCATTGGACAAGGCTTTTTGCCCGCCGTCGAGTACTTTGGGGCGAGTTTCGTGTACTTGATCTTCGCCGCGTTTTCATTGTTTGGTTTCCTCTTCACCAAGGGATACGTCATCGAGACCAAGGGGAAAAGTCTCGAACAAATCAGCACGGAACTCCACATCTAAACATCTACGCGATGTGCGATAGTACGCCATTCGCGAACACGCGCGCGCTTGTAAAGAAATAATTTCTCTTGTTGTTTATAATTTACACTATCGCGGCACGAACATGCCGTGCAAGCCGTGCGGTATTCTGTTTCGCAAGGGAATACTACACACGGGACCGGCGTCGATGCGCGCGCAGTCGAGTACGACGAGTCTGGACACACCCGAGGGATTCTCTTCCGTGTGATCCGCGATCAAACCCACCAACCACGCGTCATCCTCTTTCGCGCCGTTGCGTTTCGGCACGATGACGGGCTCCTCACAGAAACTTCTATTACTCGCGTACCACTTTTGCAGCTCGCCCGTCTTGAGGTCGACGCGCACGTACCCCAACGGAGGTCCGCTGACGCGCACTTCGTTACTCAGGGACGCGTACACGTATCTACACTCCCTCTTACCTTCGTACAACGGCGAGACGTGCGGGTGGTCGATGCACAAGTCTTCGCACCCTGGCGCCGGTTGTCGCCTCACTTCGCCGGTCGCCGCGTTGACGGAGTACATCCACAACAGCGTTCGAGGAATGTTATTGAAATCTGGACTCAACTCCGTCGGCACCGGGAACGGCCACGGATCGCTCGATCCCCACTCGCCGAGAAACACTCCGGGCGATAATTTATCCCAACCGGCGGTGTACACGGTGACCCAATCGTCGTCGTCGCCATCCGTCGAGCGACCTGCGCTCAGCGGCGGACCGTCGTGCGCGAGAGCGACGTGAATCTCAAAAGATTCGCGAGGACCCTCGGCGACGACCGGTCGCGACGATGACGCGTCGCCGTTCGCACGCGCCGTCGACCGCGGAATCAAGTGCACGAGCAGAGGTTCTTCGGGTTGCGAAATCAGACACTCGCCCGCGCCTTTGACGCCGACGAGAAACGGCAGTGGATCGATGCCGAGTCTGTTTTGAATCATGACGTACCATTTGTTCGTCACGCCAAAATCGTGCGGCGCGGCTTCGCATCCTTCCATGACGTACTCTCGCGCGCCCATCTCGTTCCACTCTCTGTCCCACTCCCAGAGTGAAATCTCCACCGCCTTGGCGGTGATTTGTGACTTCCATCCCCATCCGCACAGATACCCGGTGTTTGCATCCACGTGCGGATGCGCGGTGAACGCTCGACCGCCCAAACCCGCGGACGATTCCAACATCGAACCTATCGGTTCCGACAGACCGAGCGTGAAGTATTGTCCCGGTTCGAGACGTCCCTCTAAATCGTCCACGCCTCGACTCTCAAGCGTCTCGTCGTCGACGCGAACGGGCTGACCGGCCTCGTAAAGCGCCAACACGCGTCCACCCCACGCCAAAATGTTCGTGTTCGCCAGATTCTTTGTGTGTAAATCGAACGCGTTCGCCAGCGGTCCACCGTCGCGCATCGTTCCGAACGTTCCTCGAAATACCACCTCGTTCGCCTTCTCTTCTTCGATGAACTCTCGCGTGCGCACGTATCGAGACGTGAAATGCACCGACTCACCGTCCTCGCCGAACGCGAAGCGCAGCGCCATGCCGTCGCCGTCCAACATGTGCGCGTACTCTTTCCCGCCGCGCTCGAATAATCCCGGACCTATTCGATACAGCGTCCCCGCGCGCAACTCGTCCGGCGCCGCGCCGAACGCCGTCGCCTCGTACGAGTGTTCACCGTCCGCGCTCACGTACGCGTGCGCCCAATCCGCGTGCGAGTAGACGCAATACCCGTGTGCGCGCGCATCGTTCAGGACGTCCAGGTCCGCGTCATCCTCGGGATCCCACGCCCCGCGTCGCCGTCCCCAGCCCAGCGCGTGCGCGCGTCGAACGGGCGCTCGCGTCGAACCGCCGACGCGACTTCCATCGACCCTCGCGCGCGCGACGACGCGCGCGCGCGACATCGCCGCGCACTGACGCGCGTCGCGCGCGATGACGTCAGCGCCGAAAGTGTCGTAACGGCCGAACGCGCGCGGTGGGCACACCGCGACGCGCCGGGACGACGAACGCGCGGGACGAACGCGTCGAACGCGCGCGATGCCGCTGTTGGATTCGAGCAAACGTCGACGCGCGCGCACGCGCGGGACGACACCGCAGGCTGGACCGGACGCGCCCGTGCTGTATTGGATGTCCAGAGATCAACGCATCGACGATAATTGGGCGCTCCTTCGCGCGTGTGACGTCGCCGAGGCGCACGGTGCGCCGGTGGTGATCGTTTGTAACGTGCGCGCGACGTGTCTCGGCGCCGGGGCGCGTCAGTGCGGATTCATGCTCAGAGGACTGCGCGAGCTCGAGCGAAACGCGGCGGCGCGAAACGTCGGCTTCGCCTTGACGCGCGGAGACGATCCCGCGACGGCGATCGACGCGTTCGCGAAAAAAATCGGTTCCAAGACAATTGTGTGCGACTTTTCGCCGCTTCGGGATGAATTGCGGTGGCGGAAAGAGTTTGCGGCGCTGTGCGACGCCCGGTCGGCGCATTTCGAAGAGTGCGACGCGCACAACGTCGTTCCGTGTTGGGAGGCGAGCGATAAGCTCGAGGTGGGCGCGCGAACGCTTCGTGGACGTCTGGCGAAGCGGTATCCAGAGTTTTTGCGCGAATTTCCGGAGATGCCGACGGTGTCCGCCGCGTACCGTGGTCCCGCCATCGAAGAAGTGAAGTGGGACGCCGTCCTCGCCGAGGCGTTGGAGCGCGGCGCCGCGGTGCCCGAGGTGACGTGGGCCGTCCCGGGCGAGACGGCGGCGCGCGCCGTCTTGGACGATTTCGTGAACAATCGCATGCGACTGTACGAAAAGCGCAATGATCCATCCAAGCCGCGGGCGCTCAGTGGATTGTCGCCGTGGCTACACTTTGGGCAAATCTCCGGGCAGCGATGCGCGCTCGAGGCGAAGAAAGCCGTCGGCAAGGCGTCGCCGCCCGCGTACGACGCGTTCTTCGAAGAGCTCGTCGTTCGCCGCGAGTTGTCGGATAACTTTTGCTACTACAGCCCGCAATACGATCGAATCGAGGGACAAAAGTACGATTGGGCCAAGGACACGCTCCGCGAGCACGCCGCCGACAAGCGTCCGTACGTGTACACGTTGGAGGAACTCGAACGCGCGAAGACGCACGATGATTTATGGAACGCCTCGCAGCGTGAACTGCGTTACGGCGGAAAAATGCACGGATTCTGTCGCATGTACTGGGCGAAAAAGATTCTCGAGTGGACGGAATCCCCCGAACAAGCGCTCGAGTTTGCGATTTACCTCAACGACACGTACTCGCTCGACGGACGCGATCCGAGCGGGTACGTCGGGTGTATGTGGTCCATCGTCGGCGTGCACGATCAGGGATGGAAAGAGCGAGAGATCTTCGGTAAGATTAGATACATGACGTACGAAAGCACCAAGAAAAAGTTTAGCATTCCGGATTACGTCGCGAGGGTCAACGCGCTCGTCAAGGCGGCCAAATCGGGCGAGACGTCTCGCGTGGCCAACCCAGGATTGTTCGCGATCGACATCGCGGGCGCGAAGAAGCGTAAAGCAGAGGCGATGGGTTGATCATCGCGCGTCTTGCCTCGGCTGCTATTCTTTTGTATAGTTACAATTCTTTGTTAATTCATTCACTCCGCGGCGCGCGGCGCGCCGCTCACACAACATCGACGACGACGAATGTGTTCCAAAACCACCTCGTGATGGCGTGACTCATCAACCCGAGCGGACCGAACATGCAACATAACACGAGCGAGTGTCGCACAGGCACCGGCGCCACCAAATCCCCCGCGCTCGCGCTGTATTTCGCCCCGTCCAAGTACACGAATCGCGCCACGAATAAATCCAACGCCACCAAGTGCACCCACGCGCTCGCCGCCGTCTCCGCCGTCGCCATGAATCCGCTCACCAGCGTGACGAATCGCGCCACCATCCCTCCTCCCCCAACGTCTTCAAGCGTTTTTCGCACCAAATCGAACACGTCCGCGCTCGTGAAGGACGCGTACGCCGCGCACAGATAACACGCGCCCAAAATCCAAAACGTCCCCTTGGACTCCATGACCGCGGCGACGCGCGTCGATCGAGGCTTGGCGATCATGAGCGCGTACAGCGGCATGACGCACGCGGTGGAGATCGCGAACGTCGTCTCAGGGATCGGTCCGAGCGCGTCGACGCGCGTCGACGGACGATGACGTCGCGCTCCTCTCGAGTGACGATATCTTCGAGACGACGATGTGGGCATCGCCGCTCGCGTCGCGCTCGCCCTCGCGCGCGTCACGAGATCGCGACGCATGACGCGCAAGAACGCATCGCATCTGTGCGTCGTCACGTCGGTCGCGCGCGCGCCTCGCGTCGACGTCGGCGTCGCTGAAATCATCATCATTTTCAACCACCGCGCGCGCGACTGTGTCGTGAGAGATGACCTCGCGGGACGACCTTTTCGTCGATGTCGACGCGAGCGCGGTGACGCCCGTGGAGAAGACGTGCGCGTTGGATTCGTCCGCGTTCGACGTCGCGCTCGCGCGTCGATCCTCGAACGATGACGACGCGTCGACGTCCGCGGGAGCGAAGGCGCGGCGGTGCGCCGCCCCGCTCGACGCGTTCATCGCGTCCGCGTGCGTCTCGGACGACGAGTGCGACGCCCTGATCGACGCCGCGCGACGCGCTGGATACACGTTTTGGCACGCCGACGCCGACGCGCCGAATCGACGGTCGTTTCGAAACGCGGACACGGTGGAGGTGGTGTCGACGCGCGCGGCGGAGGAACTCTGGCGACGACTGCGCGCGCACGTGACGCCGGAGATTACGATAGAGCGCGAGGACGAGACGCACGGGGCGGGGGCGACGGGGAAATGGGTGGCGCGAGGAATCAACGCGCACCTGTTGTTTAACAGATACGAGGAGGGTGGACACTTTTCGCCGCACACGGACGGCGCGACGGTGGTGGATTTTAACACGAGGTCCATGTACAGCGTGTTGGTGTACCTGAACGATTGCGCGGACGGTGGAGAGACGGTGATGTTCGCGCCGCCGAAGGAGTGTGAACCGTCGAAGTTTATTCGCGACGACGACTCGCGGTATCGATGGCCGAGAGAGTGGATCGCGGACGCGGCGCCGGCGAGACGCGGCTCGGCGTTGGTGTTTCGACAAGATATTCCGCACGAGGGTGCGCCCGTGGGACCGGGAGCGGTGAAACTCATCATACGCACCGATGTCATGTACGAGAGAGATCCACCGGCGTTTGCGGACGAGGTGGGATTGCGAGCGTACGCGTTACATCGAGACGCCGTGCGCGCCGAGGCTGACGGCGACGCGATGGAAGCCATGCGATTGTTTCGACATTGTCGTCGTCTGTGTCCGGAGTACGCCGATTTCGTGGGCATATAGCGTAGTCACGAGCCCTTGATCATCATCGCTGTTGTAAAAATACCGCGCTTTCGCGCACCCCGACCCGCGCTCCAAACAATCGTCGGCTCGTTCGACCCCGGCGAAAAAGTACTCGACACTGCGTGACGCCCGGAGACCGCGCGCGATCGATCTCCGTCGCGCACTCACCGCGAAACCCATCGCGAAACCCATCCGAGATGCCCATCGGTGCGATTCAGCGCGCGCGACTCGACGTGCTCACGCTCGGCGGTCACGATGGTTCGAAAGAGTTGCGTTGCCATCGTCGCGATGATTCCACCTCGTCCGTCTCCTCGGCGCACATCGGCGCCTCCGAGCGCACGTGCGCGCAGGTACACTCGTACAAGTACACGTCTCCGCCGTCGACGACGTTCGAAAAGTTGTTTCTGGAGCGATGGTGGACGTACGTGGTGGAGCGGTGGTGTCCGCTGTGGGTGGCGCCGAACGCGTTGACGTTCGGTGGCTTATTCTTCGTCATCATCACGTACGCGATGATTTGGTCGCTGTCTCCGGCGTTAGCGCACGACGCGCCGACGTGGGCGTACGTCCTGAGCGCGGTGTTCATGTTTACGTATCAGACGGCGGACGGCATCGACGGGAAACAGGCGCGGCGAACGAAGAGCGGGTCGCCGCTCGGCGAGGTCGTCGATCACGGATGCGACGCCGTGTGCACGTGCGTGTACGGTATGATGTTTGTGGACATGCTGAGCGTCGGATTCGCGACGCCGAGCGCGAGAAGGACGGCGATCGTGATGATGACGGCGAGTCGTATTTTCTTTTCCGTGGACACCGTGTCGAGCACGTACACGGGAAGATTACCAGTGAACACGACGTTTGACGTGCAAGAGATGCAAGTTTGCTTGCAAATCACCACCATCGTGTTCGGTTTCATCGGTAACGAGGTTTTGAACACGTATCCGGTGTCGATTCCGTATCTCGGCGAACGCGGCGTCGGTCAACTCGTTGTCGACGCCGGCATGGTGTTCGGCGCATTGTCTCGCATGGGAACGTTTTTGGGCACCGTCACCTCCAAAGAGGTGCCGCCGCACTGGCCCAAGCATCGAAGCCCATCGCGCATCGCCGCGTTTTGCGTCGTCTCGGAGATTTTCAACGGCGTGTGCCTGTACTATGCGCCAAACTTGGCGCTCGCGCACGCGACGAACATGCTCTTGTTCGCCGAGGCGGAGATGAGCATCATGCGACTCCGCGTCTCCGATCCGGATTGGCCTCTGTTCAACTGGCTGAGCGTATTGATCATGGCCATGACGACGATGGTTCCGGCCGGGGACATGTTCACGGGCGGTATTTTGCTCGGCGCGGCGCTCTTTTTATTGATTCACCGAAGCGCGACGTTGGCGAGTCAAGTGACGGGTTGCCTCGGCATTCATCCCAACATCTTCATCCTTCCTCCTTCCACGAAGAAGGACTGATGACATTACAAACCTCTTCATCAGCTACAGTACAAAACACCTGATAATAACCACTAGTGTACATAGACTAGCCGTTGCGTTTGCGACCAATCGTTTTGCTACGTTTGAACACGGCGAATACTTCGATGTGATTCGTCGCGGGGAAAAACACGAAAGATTCGTGGTGCGTCAGTGTCCACATACCGCTCGCCACCAACTCATCGGCGTCGCGCTTGAACGAATCGAATCCGCACGACACGTACAGAATCGTCGCGAGGTCGTCGCTCAGGGTCGAATCCGTGAGCACGCGTCGTAAACTCTCGTCCAAACCTTTCCTAGGAGGATCGACGACGAGCACGTCGCAATCGCGCGTCGATTCGACGGCAATCTTCTCAGCCTTTGCGATTTGTAAACTCACGCGACTCTTCAACGAATCGTTCGGTAGCTCGTCTCGCGTGCGTTCCCACGCCTCGGCGACTGATGAAGACGACTCGACGAAACGCACGCTTCGGACGTCCAACTCGCCGTTCGTGAGCAACGAAAACCCGATGGCGCCCACGCCCGAAAACATCTCCACCACCCTCGACCCTCTCGGCACGTGTCGAGGCATGCGTCTGAGGAGTTCCCCGTACGCCTCGGGATTGGCTTGCATG
>MDTE01176946.1_pt1 | contig 47369 bp, 38 predicted proteins | sample 811231 | NCBI WGS metagenome assembly MDTE01 (sample SAMN05326651, study PRJNA326480) | marine metagenome | isolation source: seawater | place: Indian Ocean: Red Sea | collected 2010 | reverse complement strand
TGTCGAGGAGTTCATGGCCGGAACGCGGTATCTCAAAGGCTCAAAAACCAATCAGAGACCGTCTGTGTAATGCTCACAAACACGGACATGGATAAAGGTGGTGCCGAAGAGAGGACTTGAACCTCCACGGGGTTTCCCCCACAGCGCCCTCAACGCTGCGCGTCTACCAGTTCCGCCACAGCCGCGTATTTGCCGGGGCGACACAAAAAGCAGGGGTTGAGGCAAATTGTCAAGCCTGCCATGGGGTGGCTTGCGTGGCGGCGCGGTTCGCGGATAATGCGGCAACGAAACTATCCGTTATATTAATGGAACGGGAGATAGACATGCCAAAGAGAAAAGCAGTTGTGGTCGGTGCGCGTGGCACGACGGGAAGGAATGTGGTGCGGACGTTGGAGGCTGAGGGTGGCTGGGAGGTTATCGGACTTAGCCGAAGCGCCCCCGGTTTTGAGACCGGAGCCACTTTCATCTCCGTCGATCTGGAGGACGAAGCGGACGCTGAAGCCAAGCTCGCGCCCCTTACTGACGTGACGCACGTGTTTTATTGCGGCCTCGCCGGTGGCTTTGAGGCTGAGAATATTGAGGGCAACGTGGCTCTGGTGCGCAATTCCGTTGGCATTCTTGACCGTGTCTCACCGGCCCTCGAGCGAGTCACATTGACCCAGGGCGGAAAATATTATGGTTGCCATCTCGGTCCCTACAAGACGCCTTCAGTCGAGACCGACCCGCGCCATATGCCGCCCAATTTCTACTACAATCAACAGGATTACCTGAAAGAGCTGCAGCAGGGAAAAAGCTGGGGGCTCACCATGGTTCGGCCTGAGATCGTCATTGGCCTCTCCGCCGGGGTGCCCTTGAATACGCTAAATTTTGTTTCAGTCTACGCCGCCATCGCCGCCGAACTCGACATTCCTTTCGATTTCCCGGGCCGACCGGCTGCCTGGCAGGCGCTCAACAAATATACGGATGCAGAAATTCTAGGACGCTTCGAAGTGTGGTCATCAACGAAAGACAATTGTGCAAATGAAGAGTTCAATATCACTAATGGCGATTGCTTCCGCTGGGAGCATATCTGGCATGAGATAGGCGAGACTTTCGGCTGCCGCCGCGGCCAGGTAAGACCTTGTTCGCTCACTGTACTGATGGAAGACAAGGGCCCGGTGTGGGACGAAATCGTCCAGAAGCACCAGCTCCAATCCTATAAGATGGATGAACTCGCCAATTGGATCTTCGCCGATTGGGTGTTCGCGCGCGATTGGGACATAATCCTTGAAGACCGGAAGCGTATTCGTCACGGTTACGGCGAGATTATCTATACCGAGGAAATGTTCACCCGCTATTTCACAAAAATGCGCGAGCTTAAAATCATCCCGGAAGCTCGCGCTTGAGACAGGACGTCTAACTTGCGCGGGTATATGCCCGGTCTCTGGCTTTTTGATGAGTTCACCATCTGCTGTCTCAGCCGATAGACAATGTGCGCGGTAACCGATGGGCATTCCGCGTTTGCTTTCATGTTTTAAATAACACGAACGCCTGATTTAAGCCGTTCAAATTGCTCGCCATGAAGCACACCTAGTTCGGTGGAAACCGCTTTGTTGATCCCTAGCTCCAACGCGCTCTCAACGCACAAGCCGGCATAGTTGTATAATCGGGAGCAATTGATGCGCATCAGGCGCGCCTGCAGAAGGAGACCGAGCGCATTTGGAATGCGCACGAAATCCTCGGCCATATAGGTGTCTTTGAGCGGCTCTACGAAGCCAGGCAGTGCCGTAATCGCAAGGTCATTTAGCTTGGTACTGCTTCTGACGTAGCGCTACTGCACGAATAATTCGGCCAGCTCGAAGCGGTCCTGGGTCATATAGGCGAGCCCTTTGGTGCTGATACGGTAGTAGGGGATCGTCACCAAGGAGACGAATTCGAGATTCATTTGGGGTGTTTCTAGGTCGCAGCCCATGTCGCGCCATGCTTTGATTAGCTCGAACTGTTTCTCGAACAGGTCATTAAACGGCAAATCAGAGGCGAGACCGTTCAACGGCGTTGGCAGCGAAGCCACCACCTCACCCCTTCGCAGCGCAATAAAACCGCCATCCATTGCAATTGTCTCGTTTGCAGCAGCGGCCATGTCTTCGTCCGACGTGCCGACTAGCACGATGTTCTGGTTGAACACGTTTGCCGTGGTACCAATGCAGCCTTCTTGGATGCCAAAGCCCTTGACGAAGGCCAGGCCGATCTCACCGGTACCCATGATGCGGTCGATCATGCAAATCTTGTTGATGCCATTTTCCGGATCAGCCTGCACTAGACCATCAACCACCTTTAGACACTCGACTGAACCCGGAGTCTCCAGAGAGCCGTCCCGCGTGTTGATTACCTGAACTTTGACGGTGTCGCCAGCGCCTTCTGGCGCCCGAATTTGAAAATCCTCCGGAGTGAGGGTGCGGTCGATATTCATGGTCCCATAAAGCCAGTCCGGATACTTTGGGTTTTCGAGTGGCTCGAGTAGTTTACCGTCCTCAACCCAAACCTTGCCATTAGCCATAACTTTTGAAATCTCGAACTCCTCCAGGGTTTCGACGAATACGATATCCGCGTAGCGGCCAGGCGCGATCATGCCCATATCGTGATTGACCCGGTAGAATTCCGCTGGTTGGATGGTTGACATCTGGATAGCGGTCATAGGATCTAAGCCGTTCTGAATGCCAACACGAATGGCATTATCCATCTGGCCGCGCTCCAGCATCCAATCTGGGGTGATTACGTCGGTACAAAGCTGGAAAGCGCGCGCGTCATATTTCTCCTCGGTGATCACCGGGATGCAGGCCTCGATATCTTTGCACGCACTACCTTCGCGGATGACAATCCAGATGCCGAGCTCGGCTTGGCGCCGCGTTTCTGAGGCGTTAACGATTTCATGGTTGTGCATGATGCCGGAGGAGACCCATGCATTAGTGATCTTATCGTCGGTCATACCCGCCGAATGACCCTGGATTACTTTGCCCTGTTTTAGGCACTCCTCCATCAGGTTGAGGAGATCAGCGTCGCGCTGGTTACGATAGAGCATCAGTTCCGGGCTGATCTCTTCGATGCCCTTGGTCTCGGGCCATTCTAGGGAATCAAGTAGTTCTTGGATACTCGGCGCATTTGGTGAGGCAGGAAACCCGATGCCACGGTTCTGAGTGTAGCACATGGTCGGCACGACGAAGATAGGCTTCACTGGCGTGCGTAGTAACTCATCGAGAAAAAACCGCGACGCGCGTAGTCCGTTGACGATGGCATGTCCATAGAAGCCGTCGACGATAGTGGTCGATCCGTGCAGCAAGCGGCAGGCGGCAAACACGGTGGAATTGGCGTAGGTGTGCCATTGGTGGCAATGCGGATCGATCAGGCCGGGAACGAGGAAGCGTCCGCCGGCGTCAATCACCTCTGTATCCTTGCCGATGGTATAATCCATATCACCCACGGCCGCGATGCGTTCGCCCTTGATGGCGACATGGTCGCTTGGTTTGTGGATTGTCCCGGTATGGCTGTTAACGATCTGACAGTTTTTTATGACTTTGTCGGCGGGCTCGTAGCCCATAGCGACATCTATCAGTGCTTCACGTTCCAATCCCATCTAATCCCCCTATCTGTGACGATATTACTCGTGTGTATAAAATAAATGTTAGAACGCTAAATTGTACTGTCAACGGTGAGCTAAAAGCTCGGCGGAGTGCAGGCGGAGACCAGTTCGCATTCCTCCTCACCAATATTTCGGAAGCGATGCGGCAAGCGAGAATCAAAATAATATGCATCTCCCGGGCCAAGCACCCTTCGTTGATCGCCGATGGTCACTTCAAGCTTGCCGCGGATGACGATGCCTCCTTCCTCGGATTGGTGGCGCAGCATGGCGCGTCCGGTATCGCTACCCGGTGCATATCGCTCATGGAGAATTTGTAGTGTGCGACCGATTAGGTCGCGCCGCACTTGGCGGTAGGAGATTCGCCCGTCTCCGATTTCCAATAATTCGTTTGCGCCAAAAAAAACCTGTTGGCGCGGAGCTTCTTCGAGACTGAAGAAATCGGAAATGGATATGGGGATGCCTTTTAATACCTTACGTAGGCTGCTTACAGAAGGACTGACCCGATTTTGCTCGATGAGCGAGATAGTACCGTTAGTAACGCCAGCGCGCTTGGCTAACTCGCGTTGTGAGAGATGATTCATCTTGCGCACGGCACTCAGTCGCGCTCCTACGTTGAAATCCGCGCTGTTAGACATTGTTGCCTATCCCGTTACCGCTTAATACGTTTAATATATTAAACAATAATAATAGTGCTTTTCGCAATATCAACAAGATAGTTGATGCAGTTACGCGGATTGTCTAATTTTTATATAATGATACGCTGGTGGTGAGTTTTGGTAGTCGTTACCAGCTGGGGAGACAGAAGATGCCAAATAGCAGCCAGAATGCTCGTTACGAAACAATGCCTAACGATCTCGAGCCGTTATGGATGCCGTTTACGGCTAACCGGCAGTTCAAGAGTGCGCCGCGTATGTTCGTCTCTGCTGAGGGGATGCATTACACCACCATTGATAATCGTCAGGTACTAGATGCCACTTCGGGTCTCTGGTGCGTCAATTGTGGCCATGCTCGCAAGGAAATCACTGAAGCGGTTAGTGCCCAGGTGGGCCGTCTCGAATATGGCCCTGGCTTTCAGATTGGTCACCCGGCCTCCTTCGAGTTCGCAGCCCGGCTCGCCGCATTGGCGCCAGGCGATCTCGACCATGTGTTTTTCACCAATTCTGGTTCCGAATCCGCTGATACTGCGCTCAAGATCGCGCTCGCTTATCACAATGTCTCCGGCAATGCGTCACGCACCCGTCTGATAGGACGCGAGAAGGGCTATCACGGAGTTGGCTTCGGCGGTATCTCGGTCGGTGGCATTTCGAATAATCGCAAATTTTTCGGCAATGCCCTATCCGGTGTTGATCATCTGCCCCATACCTCTAACCTCGAGCACAACGCCTTCACCAAGGGTGAGCCAGAATGGGGCGGCCATCTAGCGGAAGACTTGGAACGTCTGGTGGCTTTACACGATGCTTCAACAATTGCCTCAGTCATCGTTGAACCCATGGCCGGTTCTGCCGGCGTTATCTTGCCGCCCAAAGGCTATCTCAAGCGTTTGCGCGAAATTTGCGACAAGTACGGCATTCTGCTGATTTTTGATGAGGTCATCACGGGCTTTGGTCGCCTGGGTGAAAGCTTTGCCGCCGAGCGGTTTGGCGTGGTACCCGATATTATGACCCTCGCCAAGGGCCTTACCAACGCCGCCGTACCAATGGGCGCTGTCTTAGTTCGCAAGCATATCTATGATGCCTTCATGAGTGGCCCCGATAATGCAATCGAACTTTTCCATGGTTACACCTATTCGGGCCACCCGGTGGCATGCGCAGCGGGCCATGCGGCGCTGGATATTTATCTCAATGATGGCCTGTTCGAGCGTGCCGCCGAACTCGAAAATTATTGGATCGATGCTGCATTTTCACTCCGAGATTATGCTCATATTATGGATATCCGCGCTATGGGTTTAGTTGGTGCCATCGAGTTGGAGCCTATTCCGGATAAACCCACGGCGCGCGCGTTAGACGCCTTTCAAAAATGTTACGATCGTGGCGTGCTAATCCGCACCACAGGCGATATCATTGCCCTCTCACCTCCACTCATTGTCGAGAAGAACCAGATCGATCAAATCTTTGACACCATCGGATCAGTCTTGAAAGAGGCCGCCTGACACCAGCCGGGCGGGCCTTCCTCCCTCCCCCACGGCCCCAGCTGTATTCAATATAGGAGAAATAGCAATGCTCGTCGGCATTCCTAAAGAAATAAAAGTTCACGAATATCGCGTTGGTTTGCCGCCTGCGGGCGTGCGCGAGTTGGTTGGTAATGGCCATCAGGTCATGGTGCAGCGCGACGCGGCCGACGAAATCGGTATGCACAACGAGGATTACGAGCGTGCGGGTGCCGAATTGGTCGATACGTCGGAGGAAATCTTTTCTCGTGCCGAAATGGTGGTGAAGGTCAAGGAGCCGCAGCCGGCTGAATGTGCCATGCTGCGCGAGGGCCAGGTTCTCTTCACTTATCTTCATCTTGCCCCCGACCCCGAACAGACAAACGCATTGGTAAATTCCGGCTGTGTCGCAATCGCCTATGAAACGGTAACCGACGAAGCCGGCGGTTTGCCGCTATTGGCGCCGATGAGCGAGGTGGCCGGGCGAATGTCGATACAGGCTGGCGCACATTGTCTCGAAAAAGAGCAAGGGGGTCGCGGCGTTTTGCTAGGCGGCGTGCCTGGTGTTCAGTCGGCGAATGTTACCATCATCGGTGGCGGCGTGGTCGGTAGCCACGCCGCGCGCATGGCAGTTGGTATGGGTGCTCAAGTGTCAATTTTTGATCGGTCCATACCGCGTCTTCGCCAACTCGACGAGTTGTATGGTGCTAAAGCGCAAACGATCTATTCCACCGCAGAGGCGCTTGAGGAATCAGTCTATAACGCCGACCTAGTGATTGGGGCTGTGCTGGTGGCCGGCGCGGCAGCTCCCAAGCTAGTGCGTAAGGACATGTTGACTAACATGCGGCGTAACTCCGTCGTGGTTGACGTTGCTATTGACCAAGGCGGATGCTTTGAGACCAGCAAGCCGACCACCCATGCGGAACCGACCTATGAAGTTGATGACGTGCTGCATTATTGCGTTGCGAATATGCCAGGCGCGGTAGCGCGGACTTCAACGCTCGCACTTTCCAACGCTACGCTGCCTTTCGTTTTAGCGCTTGCTAACAAGGGGTATCGTCAGGCGCTCCTGGACGATCCACATCTTGCAGATGGCCTGAACATTCACCGTGGTGACGTGACTTACGAGGCGGTAGCACGTGACCTTGGACACCGCTTCGTCGATCCGCATAATGTACTTGCCGCATAACAATTAGGAATTTTGGGAGTACATAATGAGCGAGACCCTCAGCCATTGGATCAACGGCCAGTCGGTCGCTGGCGGTAGTGGTAGAACCGGTAACGTGTTTAATCCGGCTATCGGCGAGAAGATTGCCGAGGTGCCCTTTGCCAGTGTGGATGAAGTGGCCCGGGCGGTTGCCGCGGCTAAGGCGGCGTCGCCGGAATGGGCCTCAACCCCGGCAATTCGCCGTGCGCGCATGATTTTTAAATTTAAGGAGCTGATCGAGGCGAATATGAACGAATTTGCCCAGATCGTAACCCGCGAGCATGGCAAGGTCTTGAGCGACGCGATGGGCTCGATCACGCGTGGCCTAGAAGTGGTTGAATTCGCCTGCGGCATCCCGCATTTGCTAAAGGGTGAGTTCAGCGAGGCGGTTGGCACCGGTGTAGACAGCTATTCCATGCGTCAGCCTCTCGGCGTGGTCGCCGGCATTACGCCTTTCAACTTTCCAGCCATGGTGCCGATGTGGATGTTCCCAATCTCACTCGCTTGCGGTAACACGTTCATCCTAAAACCCTCGGAAAAGGACCCCTCGGCCGCCAATTACATGGCCGAGCTTTTAAAAGAAGCAGGCTGTCCGAAAGGGGTCTTTAATGTTGTCCATGGAGACAAGATAGCGGTTGATGCGGTCCTCGAGCACCCTGATATTGCGGCGATAAGCTTTGTAGGGTCCACCCCCATTGCAGAATATATATACGCCACTGGTTGTTCCCATGGCAAACGGGTGCAGGCCCTTGGCGGAGCCAAGAACCATGCCATCGTGCTGCCCGATGCCGATCTCGATATGACCTCTGACGCCCTGGTAAGTGCCGCCTATGGCTCTGCCGGCGAGCGTTGTATGGCGGTCTCTGTTGCGGTTGCGGTGGGTGATAAGGCGGGCGATGCGCTGATCGAATCGCTGAAGCCCAAGATCGAGCAAATCAAGGTTGGCCCTGGCACCGATGCCGATTCGGAAATGGGCCCACTCGTAAGCAAGGTGCACTTAGACAAAGTCCGCGGCTATGTCGATCACGGCGTTTCGGAAGGCGCCAACCTTGTGATGGACGGACGCGATCTCAAGCTACAGGGCTATGAGAATGGTTATTACATCGGCCCGTGCTTATTCGACCACGTTACGCCCGAAATGAAGATTTATAAAGAAGAGATATTTGGCCCGGTCCTCTCTGTGGTGCGTGCGCCGGATTACGATGCGGCCGTCAAGATGGTCAACGATCATGAGTTTGGTAATGGTACGGCGATCTTCACTCGCGATGGTGATGCCGCCCGTGATTTTGCATCGCAAGCCGAAATCGGCATGGTTGGTGTCAACGTTCCCATACCGGTCCCGGTTGCTTATCATAGCTTCGGTGGCTGGAAGCGGTCGCTCTTCGGCGACCACAACATGCACGGCATGGAAGGTGTGCGTTTCAGCACCAAGATGAAAACGATTACGGCACGCTGGCCAACCGGGATTCGCAGTGGTGTAGACCTCAGCTTCCCGATGATGGGATAGCAAAAAGCTGCTCTTCCACAAGTAGAAGGATTGAGAAATAAGAGCCAACCAAATGCGCCTAAGCAGGCTCACATTAATCAACAAATAGCTTCATTGTGTCTTCCGCTGCCATCGCGCTGTTATTTGTTGTGGCTGGATACTCAATCTACTGATGACGAATTTGTTTCTTCAGCAATATCGGTGCCTCGTAGATTGATCATGTTCCCTCTGGGCGCTAATCTTGGGTTAATTTGTTCTGAAAACACGTGCCAAGGGGGTCAGCAGCGATGGCGGTGATTAAGGCGGGGCTCATTCAGATGGGCCTTAAGGGTGATGTTGGGAGCGATTCGCCTGAAACCATCAAGAAGAAAATGCTCGATGCCCATATGGTGCTGATCGAAGACGCTGGGCGTCAAGGAGTGCAGGTGCTGGGCCTGCAAGAAATTTTCAATATCCCCTACGTTTGCGCCAGCCACGATCCAAAATGGTATGCCAGCGCTGAGCCGATCCCGGATGGCCCGACGACCAAGCATATGCAATCTGTTGCTAAGGAGCATGGCATGGTTTTGGTGGTGCCGGTATATGAAGAGGAAATGGCTGGCGTCTATTACAACTCCGCCGCCGTGATCGATGCCGACGGCAGCTATCTTGGCAAGTTTCGTAAGATTCACATACCTCATGTAATTGGCTATCACGAGAAATTTTTCTTCAAGCCCGGTGATCTTGGATATCCGGTGTTTCAAACTGCTGTTGGCAAGGTTGGTGTCTACATCTGCTATGATCGCCATTTTCCCGAGGGCTGGCGCGAGCTGGCGTTGAACGGGGCCGAACTGGTATTCAATCCGTCAGCCACCACAAAGGGGTTGAGCGACCATCTGTGGACCATCGAGCAACCCGCTTCAGCCGTGGCGAACGGAATATTCATCGGCGCCAACAACCGGGTCGGCTGGGAGGCGCCTTGGAAGAAAGGCGAATTCTATGGCTCGAGCTATTTTGTCAACCCGCGCGGCGAAATTCTCAACCAAGGCTCGGATGACAACGACGAGTTGGTGGTCGCGGACCTCGATTTTGACATGATACGCCAGGTGCGCGAGACCTGGGCGTTCTTCCGTGACCGACGCCCCGATGCTTATTCCCGTATCGCTGATTGGCACGCGTGAGAGCTAGAGAGGAAACCGTTATGAGTACTGTCAAGGCCGCCCTCATCCAGATGGAGCTGAAGGCTGATCCTCTGGGCGATTCATTGGACGCTATCCGCGACAAGATGACCGAAGCCCATATGGCACTGATCGAAGATGCCGCCAGCCAAGGCGTACAGGTTATGGGGCTACAAGAAGTTTGGACTATGCCTTACTTTCCAGCGGAGATCGATGACCGCTGGTTTGCTTCGGCTGAAGCGATTCCGGAGGGGCCGACTACACAATTGATGATGGAGACAGCCAAGCGTCTTAACATGGTGATCGTCTCACCGATCTACGAGCTTGGCGACGACGATAAACTTTATAACACCGCTGCGGTGATTGATGCCGACGGTCGTTATTGCGGTAAGTTCCGCAAAATTCATATTCCCAAGGTTGGAAAATTTGACGAAAAGTATTATTTCGCCGATGGCAATCTCGGCTTTCCGGTATTCGAGACGGCTGTGGGCAAAGTCGGCGTCTATATCTGCTACGACCGCCACTTCCCTGAGGGCTGGCGCGAACTTGCCCTGAATGGTGCAGATCTGGTCTTCAACCCCTCTGCCACCTTTCGGGGTCTGAGTGATCATATCTGGACACTAGAGCAGCCAGGGGCGGCCATCGCTAACGGCATTTTCATTGGTGCCAACAATCGGGTCGGCGTAGAGCCGGTGATAGGAAATCACCAGTTTTACGGCTCAAGTTATTTCACTGATCCGCGCGGCAATGTGCTTGATCAGGGGCCGGATGATCGTGATGCTCTGGTGGTCTCCGATCTCGATTTCGGCCTGATCCGAGAGGTACGGGATCAGTGGCAATTTTACCGCGATCGCCGACCCGAGACCTACGTCCACGCTGCGCGCCGCCCGTAAATTATTCCTTGTAAAGATAGTTTGCGAGCGCGTGCCATTGCGCTTCATCCCACCAGCGTCTGGCAGCGCCCGAGGTCGAGGGCAGGACAAAAAGTGCTGTCGAACCCAGGCGCTGTAATTTTAGGCCATAATGGCCGAGCGGCGCGTCGATGATTTCATTAAAGAAGACGCGCGCCGCACGCTTGCCGTTGAAGGCGAGGACACGCGGCTTATAGGCCTTTATTTTCGCGGCGAGGACTTGAGTATCATCACCTCCCTTTGCGAGCGCGCTGTCGGCACCAGATTGGAATTTGCTCATGTCCGTCAGGCCTATGCCGTAATCGATCGCACTACGGAAGTCACCGGGCAACACCCTATGGGGCGTCAATCCCGTCGCGTGCAAAACCGGCCAAAAGCGGTTGCCTGGCCCAGCATAATAGGCGCCGACTTCGGCTGATACACGTCCTGCCGCTGAACCGCAAAACACTACTTCGAGTCCTGGCTCCAGCACATCCGGCAGCACCGCATCCTCTGTTTCTTTCCGTCTTTGACTCATGCCGCTTAATCTTGACATTGGGAGGCGATTCGGGCCAAGGGTCATACACTGGACCAGTTAGGGAGAAAAATCGTGCAGAACATCAAGGTAAATGGTGACCGCCTGTGGGAAAGTCTGATGGAGATGGCCAAGATCGGCAGTACTGAGAAGGGCGGCGTATGCCGCTTGGCATTAACCGACGAAGACAAGGCGGCGCGCGATCTTTATGTCAAATGGTGTGAGGATGCGGGTTGTACGGTCAGCGTCGATGAGATGGGCAACATCTTTGCACGACGTGCGGGAAAAGATGATTCGCTGCCGCCCATCTGCACTGGCAGCCATATCGACAGCCAGCCAACCGGCGGCAAATATGATGGTATCTATGGTGTGCTTGCCGGACTCGAAGTGGTACGCACGCTGAACGATCTTAATTACGAAACTAACGCGCCCATCGAAATATCTGCTTGGACCAATGAAGAGGGTTCGCGTTTCGCTCCAGCGATGATTGGTTCGGGCGTCTTTTGTGGTGAATTCAGCCTGGAGGAAGGCTTTGCCTGCGTCGATAAAGAAGGTGCGACACTCGGCGATGAGCTTAAGCGCATTGGTTATGATGGCGATTTGAAATGCGCGCCGCGCCCGCTCGGCGCCTTCTTCGAAGCGCATATTGAGCAAGGTCCAATCTTAGAAGCCGAAGAGAAGACCATCGGCGTAGTCCAGGGTGTACAAGGCATTCGTTGGTTTGAAATCGAAGTTTTAGGTATGGAGTCCCACGCTGGCACGACACCTATGGAACGCCGCAAAGACGCTCTTGTCGGTGTCTCACGCATGGTGAGTGAGGCACACCGCATTGGCGAGGCTGCTATGCCCGACGGGCGTACCACCATTGGTTATATGGAGGTGCATCCTAATTCGACTAATGTGATTCCTGGCCGGGTGTTTTTCCGTGCTGATGTTAGGCACCCGGACGCTAACTTTCTCGACGGCATGGAGGACGAGTTTCATTCGGCGTGTGAAAAAATCGCCGTCGAACTTGGACTTGAGCTCAATTTCAACCGTATCTGGTATTCCGAGCCAGTGATCTTCGACGAAGCCTGCGTCAACGCGGTGCAGAAGGCGGCGAATGGTCTCGGCCACGCGAATCGGCCGATCACCTCAGGCGCCGGCCATGATGCAGTCTATGTGTCGCGTATTGCCCCCACGGCTATGATTTTCATTCCTTGTGAGGACGGCATAAGCCACAATGAGATTGAGGAAGCCACTCCCAGTGATCTCGCGGCGGGCTGCGATGTGCTGTTAAACGCGATGGTTGCCCGTGCGAACGCCTAAGCGCATTACGCCGGTGGTTTGGTCTGGCGAATGAACTCAGTCGTTTTGGGGCGGCCAGGGAGATCGAGTGTGGCAGTCTGTGCCGGGCATTCGGCGATTACCTTGCCGCGGCGAACGACATGGAGACGTGTTGGGCGTAGACGCACAGCTTCAACCGGATCGGACGCCTGGAGGACCACCAAGTCGCCATTGCAGCCAACCTCCAGGCCATAGCCTTCGATCCCCATGGTACGTGCCGGATTGTCCGTTACCGCGTGAAAGCAGGCGCTCATCTGATTGTGGCCCGAAAGATGGCCGGCGTGGACTGCCATGTGAGCGGCGTCGAGCACGTCGCCCGTATTGAGCGAGCACCAAGGGTCCATCACCGAATCCTGGCCGAAAGAGACATTTAACCCCGCCGCCATCAATTCTTTCACCCGAGTCATACCACGGCGCTTGGGATAGGTGTCGTGGCGACCCATCAACAGCATATTCGCTGTGGGATTGGCGATGACCTGGATATCGGCCTCAGCCATCAGCGGAATGAGTTTCGATACATAGTAATTGTCCATGGAGTGCATCGAGGATAGATGGGAGCCTGCGACCCGGCCATGCAAGCCCAGGCGGATGGTCTCGGCAGCCAGCGTCTCGATATGGCGGGAATTAGGGTCGTCGGTCTCATCGCAATGCATATCGATCATCAGGCCGCGCTCGGCGGCGAGCGTGCAAAGGCGTCGCACCGCCTCGGTGCCTTCAGCATTGGTACTCTCGAAATGTGGGATGCCGCCGATTACGTCAATGCCCATGTCTAGAGCTTTGTCCAGGTTCTCCACGCCAATGGGAGACCTTAGGTACCCATCCTGCGGGAAAGCAACGAGTTGGAGGTCAATATAGTCCTTAACCTGCTCGCGTACCTCTACCAGCGCTCTTGCAGCGCCAAGGCTGGGGTCCGTGGTATCAACATGGCTGCGGATGGCAATGAGACCGCGCCCCACTGCCCAGTCGCAATATTCGAGCGCGCGCTCGATATACCAATCATGACTGAGGTTTGGCTTGAGTTCGGCCCAGAGCTCGATACCTTCAAGAAGAGTGCCGCTTTCATTGTAGCGTGGGTAGCCACAGAGCAGCGTGGCATCCATGTGGAAGTGGCAATCCACGAAGGGTGGCGTGACGAGCCGGCCGATGGCATCTATCTCTCGCGCTGCAGAAGTATCTATATTAGCTTCTACTGCTGCGATCTTGCCACTTTTGATTGCGATATCGATACCGGAGCGGCCATCCGGCAAATTGGCACCACGAACAATGAGGTCCATGTTAAAACAATCCCACGATGTTTCCGCTATCGTCAACATCGATGCTATTGGCGGCCGGTGTGCGGGGCAAACCCGGCATTGTCATGATATCACCGCATACAACGACGAGAAATTCTGCGCCCGCTGAGACACGCACCTCGCGTACCGGTACGACATGACCAGTGGGCGCACCCTTCAGATTGGGGTCAGTAGAGAAACTGTATTGTGTTTTAGCTATACAGACCGGAAAGTCACCAAAGCCACCTCCCTGCAAATCCTTGAATTGGCCTACCACTTTCTTGTCGCCGATGATGTCTTCGGCGCCATAAATTTGCTGGGCGACGGTGCGTACCTTGTCCCAGAGTGGAATATCATCACCGTAGAGCGGCTTGAAGTTGCTAGGCTTGTTATCGATAGTTTCGACCACAGCGTGCGCCAGACCCTCGGCCCCGGCACCGCCCGACGCCCAATGATCGCTTTCGACCGCGGTGACGCCCATTGCTTGGCAGCGCTCAACGACCAATTGACGTTCGGCTTCAGAATCGGCGGAGAAACGGTTAACACCGACCACCACGGGTACGCCATATTTTTGGATGTTGGACAGATGGCGCTCAAGATTGGACATGCCAGTGGCGAGTGCCTCGAGATTTTCCTTACCCAGATCGTCCTTTGTCACGCCACCGTGCATTTTCAGGGCGCGAATGGTAGCTACTAACACGACGCAATTCGGCGAAAGTCCAGCCTTTCGGCATTTGATGTCAAAAAATTTCTCAGCTCCGAGATCAGCGCCGAAGCCGGCCTCAGTAACAACGTAATCGGAGATCTTCATGGCCGTCCGCGTCGCCAATACAGAATTGCAGCCATGCGCTATATTGGCGAATGGCCCGCCATGGACAAGTGCTGGATTGTTCTCCAGCGTCTGTACCAGATTGGGCGCAAGCGCGTCCTTGAGGAGGGTGGTCATCGCGCCTTCGGCTGAGACCTCTCGGGCGCGTACCGGCGTACGGTCGCGCTTGTAGCCGATGACGATATTGCCGAGGCGGCTGCGTAAATCCTCAAGATCGCGGGCGAGACAGAAGATCGCCATTACTTCGGAAGCCACGGTGATATCAAAACCGTCCTCGCGCGGGAAGCCGTTGGCGACACCGCCCAGAGACGACACAATGGAACGCAACGCACGATCGTTCATATCGACGACGCGCCGCCAGCTCACCCGACGCGGATCGATCTCCGCGCGGTTACCCCAATAGATGTGGTTGTCGACCATTGCGGCGAGAAGATTGTTGGCGGCGCTGATGGCGTGAAAGTCGCCGGTGAAATGGAGATTGATTTCTTCCATAGGGACCACCTGGGCATAGCCGCCGCCGGCGGCGCCGCCCTTGAGCCCGAAGCAGGGGCCCAGGCTTGGTTCGCGCAGGCAAATGAGCGCGTTCTTGCCAATACGGTTAAGACCGTCGCCGAGGCCAACAGTGGTGGTTGTTTTGCCTTCACCCGCTGGAGTTGGCGTAATAGCGGTGACGAGAATTAGCTTGCTGTCAGGATTGTCCGGAAGCGAAGAAATATAATCGAGAGAAATTTTGGCCTTGTCGTGACCGTAGGGTACTAGGTTTTCTGCACCGATACCGAGGCGATCCTTGCCGACCTCCAGGATCGGTCGCTTTTTGGCGACGCGGGCGATATCGATATCGCTTTTGGGGTTCTTATGTTGTGAACTCGTCGCCATCTCTCTACCCTTTTCTATGTCAAATCTTGCAACGCTTTGAGGCCGATCGGTTTGCCGCCGAATTCCCCCATAGCGTCTAGTAGCGCGCGCCAGAGGTATACAGCTGAAGCTATATCGCTCAAGAGGTCAAACACCGGCACTTCGGCTGTGCCGCCTCGGATTATGATTGCGTTCAGCCGTGCCACATTTGTTTGTACCACGCTGTGCACTGATGTTGCTTGGTCGCGGAGATCTACGGCGCAGATCTTGGTAAATAGTGCCGGTGCCTCGGTGCCCGTGAGTGCTAACCAGAAATTAGTTTCGGCACGAGGTACTTGGTAGCATCCGTCAGCACTTTCCATCGACCAGGTGCTATCGAGCTTTTCAATGAGCGCCCCGCCGCCTTGATAGTCTCCTAGGACCAAGGCTTCGCCGGGGGCAAGCCGAGCGACCCGCGTACCGTCTGTCTGGGGCGAGGTGATGTTGCTTTCCTCGGCCAAAACTACACCTTGCAGGCGGAGCCAATCGGCCATGTTCCAACCCTTGAATCCGGTTCGCTGGAGCGACGAGAGATCGCAGATGCCAAGTTTGCGGGCCTGTGCGGTCTCGCCTTCAGCATCTCCATAGTTTATTGCGATGGCACTGCCATTCAGTTCCTCGAATCTTGCCCCCGAGTTTTCAAGCTCCCGATAGAGGAAGCTTCGCCGGGCGCATTGGGTGGGTTTGAGCGCCATCGCTACATCTCCTGCCGCTCGCCGTCCGGGTCGTAGAACGGCAGTTTCACCACTTCGGCCTGCACCATTTCGCCGCCATCTACTTTGATGTCGATCTTGTTGCCGGGCTCGGCTTGATCGGGCGCGACATAGGCGAGGCCGATAACCCTGCCAAGTGTGGGTGAGCGCACCACAGACGTCACCCGTCCGGTGATAGTATTGCCGCGTATAACAAGGTGGCATTCCTTCGGCTGAGTAATCTCCGGATCAGCAATCTCAAAACCGACCAGCTTGCGCGTGAGGCCACTGGCCTCCTGGATCGATACCGAGCGCATGCCGACATAATAGGGTTTCTTGCGGGAAATTGCCCAAGCCATGTCCGCCTCAGGCGGTGTGGTTAGCCCGTCTGTGTCTTGGCTGATAATGATATGGCCCTTTTCAAGACGCAGCATACGCTGGGCCTCAACACCAAAGGGACGGATGCCTGCGTCCGCCCCCGCCTCAATAAGGGCGTCCCACAAGGCCTCACCCTGGCTTGCGGGCACATGCAATTCATATCCGAGTTCGCCGACGAATCCGACGCGGAGAAAGAGGGCGGGAATGCCCGCGACGTGGCCACGCCGCACGCCCATATAAGGGAATTCCTCAGGGGTAAGATTGACATCGTCACAAACTCTATCGACCACCTCGCGGCTTTTCGGGCCGGCGATATTTACCCCGGCGTAAGAGGCTGAAACATGCGTGATATCGACTTTAAGGCGCCATTGGGTGTTGTACCAGAGCATGGTCCGATACACGCCATCTACGCCGGAGGTGGTAGCAGTGACGTAGAAATAATTTTCGTGAATTCGGCAGGCGACGCCATCATCGACGATGACACCGGCCTCATCGGTCATTAACACATATCGAGAGCGCCCCACCGGCTGTTTGAGATAGGCAAAAGTGTACATGCGGTTAAGAAATTCCGCTGCATCGGGGCCGCGAATCTCGAGTCCGCCTAGGGTTGAGACATCAATTATACCGACATTTTCCCGCACATTTCTGGCCTCGGCGGCGATGCTCTCTAACCTGTTCCGCGCGTCACCGTAATATTCCGGTCGCATCCAGGCTCCGGCGGGCATCATCTTGGCGCCGCGTTCTAGGTGGCGGAAATGCATAGCCGTGTAGCGCACTGGCTCGAAGCTACGCCCCGCTAAATGCCCCATAGTGAGAGGGCCGATCGGTGGGCGTGAGGTGGTTGAACCCGTTTCATTCAGGCTTGCCCCGGTTCTTCGGGCGGCAAGACGGATCGCTGGCAGGGTGGCGTGGCGACCTTGTGAGGGCCCCATGCCATTAGTGGTAAAGCGTTTGAGGAGCTGAATATGCTGATAGCCCTCGGTGAGGGCGTTTTCGATATCCCGGGTCTGCAAATCCTCATCAAAATCGACGAAATCCTTACCCTTGGCGTGGCTGATGATTGGCCAAGCGGAAGCCTTCGGTTCGGTCCTGCGTGGCTCGCTTGCCGACATCACCTCAAACCCGGCGTCACGCGCGGCCTGGCGGCCGGCGTCTTGGCCTTCCGCTAGAACATAGTTGAGTGACTGGGTGCCGGTGACCGAGCCTGCGGCTGCGATATGCGCCGGTAGATCGTGAACACTAAATCCACCGCTTCCATCTTGCAGGCTGACGCGCCCACCTGCTTGATGCAGCAGCGCCGCTGCTGGCGCGTAGCTGCCTGACATGGCAATCGTGTCGCAGGCGAAACTGTCGTAGCGCCGGGCCGCGCGCTCGGCGCTTTCGAGATGAGCGATCTTGACCGCGCGCACTCCGCCGCCACCAGGCGTTGGCACTGCTTCGCGCAGTGTTGAGCCGACTAGGACTGGTACATGACGGTGCATCAGCGCCGAGCTCATTTCATCTTCTGGCGGATTGCTTCGGACATCGACGACGCAGGCAACCTCCGCGCCAGCGTCCAGAAGATCGAGTGCAACGCCGTAACCGTCACGATTTGCGGTCGCCACCACGGCGCGGTTGCCGGGCTTCACGCCGTAAAGTCGTATCAGACGCTGCGCTGCGGAGCCCAGCATGATTCCTGGTAAATCGTTGTTATGGAAAATGAGTGGCTGCTCGTAGCAGCCAGTCGCCACCACCAGTGAACCGGCGCGCAGCTTATAGAGTCTGTTGTCCTTTATCAGAGGCAGCCAATTGTCACTATACCAGCCAGTACACATAGTATCCGTCATCACGCGGATGTTTTTTTCGTTGGCGATTTCAGCGACTAGGTCGACGAGGGTCTTTCTGCCGCTCTGGCCATCGCCGTCAAAGCGCGCGTAGCCAAGCGTGCCACCGATTTTTGCATTCTCATCGATCAGCAATACTTTTGCGCCAGCCTTTGCAGCCTCCAAGGCTGCAGTCATCCCGGCCGGCCCTGCGCCAATCACGGTTACATCGGTAAAAAGATATTCCTTGTCGTAATAACCATGTGGCGTGGTGAGATCAACTGTTCCCAGTCCGGCAACGCGACGAATCAGTTTGGCCCACAACGGCCAGCCCCAACGCGGCTTGTAGAACGCTTTATAGTAAAAGCCGACCGGCAAAAAACGGCTGACATGGCGTATCATGGCTAAGCGGTCGTTTTCCAGCGAGCCCCAATAATTCTGTGCCCGCACCTCGAGATCGGCTTCGATCATAACGCGATCCGCAAGTACGTTAGGTTTCTGCCCCACATGCACCATGGTATTAGAATCTTGACCGCACATGGACAGTACGCCGCGTGGGCGGTGATATTTGAACGAGCGCGACAAGGTGGTTATGCCGTTTGCAAGCAGGGCGCTAGCGATGGTGTCACCGCGATAGCCACTGACCTGTTCCCCTTCAAAGCGGAAAGAGATCGATTGCGAGCGGTCGATCAAGCTGCCGAAGGGTTCGCTTAAGCGTTGCATGATCAGCTTTTCCCTTCCAACGCTTCAGGTCGGGTGTAGTCGCGGCGTTCCTTGAAGAGCTCGCTCGGGTCGTAGGTTCGCACGATCTCGTCCTTTACCGTATCTCGCTCAGCAATAAACCAATAGGCAGTGGCGACATGGCACCACCACTCCTTCACTAGGCCAGCCTTGTTGTCCTCCATGAAAATGTATTCTGCCCATTCTGCATCTGTGCAGCGGTTGGGATCTGGTTCGTCCACCACCTCACCACCATGGGCGAATTCCTGGATGTTGCGCCAACCATTGAGGGGGCATTGCATCTGTTTCATATCAGATCCTCACCCTTTCCTCAGTGCCCCACCGACGCGGCGCCTTTTTCGCCGACCAGGCTGAAATCCTCGAAGCGCGACAAGCGGAAGGGGGCGATCAGTGAAGGCACCCGCCTGGTTGCTAGCAGCTCGGCCATGCGTTTGCCGCAGACTGGCGTTGCCTTGAAGCCCCAAGTTCCCCAGCCGGCATCGATATAATAATTCTCAACCGGTGTCTCGCCCATGACCGGTGCAAAATCTGGAGTCATGTCGGTCATGCCTGCCCATTGTCGTAAAATCTGCACCTCAGAGAGATGAGGTAGTAATTCGAGAACATGACTCATTAGGCCCTCGATAAAATCTAGCGAGGAGGAGGTCTGATAGCGCGGATAGGGGTCGGTCGACCCGCCCATGACGAACTCGCCCCGGTCGCTTTGCGAGATATATACGTGCAGGCTGCCTGAGACGATGATTGGATCAAGTGAAGGCTTCATGGGCTGAGACACGCAGGCCTGCAATGGAATTGTGCGAATCGGTAGTTTAATACCTGCAAGGCGCGCTACTTCACTGCTCATGCCGGCAACTGCCTGGACCGCTGTACCGCAAGCAACCGTGCCCCGGTCAGTCACTACGCCAGTAACGCGTCCGTCGGTCACTTCAATATCGGTGACCGTGGTGCCCTGGTGAATTTCGACGCCGAGCTCGGCGGCGCGCCCGGCATAACCCCAAGCCACTGCGTCATGTCGTGCGATGGCACCAGGCGGATGGTAGAGCGCACCTAGCACGGGATAGCGCACATCTTCCGACAAATTGAGCTGCGGGATGAGCCGCGCGAGATCATCACGATAGACGAGCTCGGAATCGACTCCCAGATGTTTGTTGACTTCGGCCCGCCAGCGCGAGGTGCGCATCGCCGAATCGGTATGCGCAAGTGTAAAGTGACCGCGTTCCGAATAGAGTATGTTGTAGTCCAGTTCGTTACTGAGCTGGCGGTAGAGGGAAACGGATTCCTCATAGAATGCCACGCCCTCCGGCGTTAGATAGTTCGAGCGTATGATCGCCGTGTTGCGCCCTGTATTGCCACCGCCGATATAGCCCTTCTCGAACACGGCTACATTCCGGATGCCATGATAACGCGCCAGGTGATAGGCGGTTGCCAGCCCGTGGCCACCACCCCCGATTATGACTACGTCGTAGCTGGACTTAAGATCTGGCTGGGCACTCAGGAAACGCTTGCCCGGATAGCTCGATGAGAGGCCGTATTTGATCAATCCAAAAGGCATCGTTTTGTTATTCTTCTTCTGGCAGCGTGGGGGGAGCCATCAGAACTTGCGGTAGGCCTTATTAAGGTCAGTCATTGGGTGGCGCGGTGACATCTGAAACTTAATAAGCAATTCGCGTGCGATCATGTCGCGTTCCTGCTGATTGTCAGGCAATTTCAAATCCTCCGGCACAGACACCCAGCCGTTTATGTTGCGGTCGAACACCGCCGGGCGGCCTTCCTCGTAACCAAGGTGGACATCCTCAAGCCAGTTTAGGTCGTCCCAGCCCATTGTATCGATGTATTTTTTTAGGAACGGCGTGAGCAGGGAATAGTCTGGCAGCAAGTTGACATCGTAACGATAACCGATGTGTTGGCCGATTTCCTTTTCGCGCTCAGAGTCGAGGCCACTCTTGTTGAGGAAATAATCAACGTCCTGTGTATTGTCACTCATATGATCGTCTCCTCTAATAGCGCGTCATGTCGGGCTGGCCGACGGTGTACTGTGAGCCAGCGAGCGGTACCATGGCTAGAGCCGAAGCTTCCATGGTGAGTGCCGCAAGGTCTTCCGGTTCGAGGGAATGTACATCTGTCTTGCCACAGGCGCGCGCCATCATCTGGCACTCAATGGCAAGCGTGTGGAGGAAATTGTAGACCCGCTCAGCCGCTTCATCCGGATCGAGGCGTTTGCGCAGTTCCGGGTCCTGTGTTGCCACACCAACCGGGCATCGTCCGGTATGGCAATGATAGCAATAGCCCGCCTCGACCCCGATCTCGGTTTCGAAATCAGCCTCTGGGATATCCTTATTGCAATTAAGTGCCATCATTGCTGAATGGCCGATCGCCACCGCATCTGCACCAAGCGCGATCGCCTTGGCAACGTCACCGCCATTACGGATTCCGCCAGCATAAATCAGCGTGATCTCGCCGGACTTGCCTACATCATCGAGTGCTTTCCTTGCCTGGCGGATAGCAGCGATACCGGGCACGCCGGTCTCCTCAGTGGCAAGGTGCGGTCCGGCGCCGGTAGAGCCTTCCATGCCATCCATATAGATGCTATCCGGATCTGTCTTAGCGGCCATGCGCACATCGTCATAGACCCGCGCTGCACCAAGCTTGAGCTGGATCGGAATTTCGCCATTTGTGGCTTCGCGGATCTCCTCAATCTTGAGCGCGAGGTCGTCCGGGCCGAGCCAGTCCGGGTGGCGCGCCGGTGAACGCTGGTCGATACCTGCTGGGAGCGAGCGCATCTCGGCGACCTGGTCAGTTACCTTCTGGCCCATGAGGTGGCCGCCCAGGCCGACCTTGCAGCCCTGGCCGATGAAAAACTCGCAACCGTCAGCGAGGCGCAGATGATGCGGGTTGAAGCCGTAGCGGGACTGAATGCACTGATAGAACCATTTCTCCGAATAGCGCCGCTCGTCGGGGATCATGCCGCCCTCGCCGGAGCAAGTTGCTGTCCCGGCCATGGTGGCGCCGCGGGCGAGTGCAGTTTTCGCTTCAAAAGATAGGGCGCCGAAGCTCATACCAGTGATGTAGATCGGGATCGCAAGGTCGAGCGGGCGCTTGGCGCGTGGGCCTATAATGGTCCGCGTTTCGCATTTTTCCCGGTATCCTTCGATGACGAAACGGGTCAGCGTGCCTGGCATGAAGGTAAGGTCGTCCCATGACGGAATTTTCTTAAACAATGACAGGCCACGCATGCGGTAGCGGCCAAGCTCTGCCTTGATATGGATGTCGTCGATCACATCGGGGGTAAAGATGAAGCTTTCCCCAAGGACTGATTTGTTGCGCTCTTCGCGGTTACGTCTCATGATTCCGTTCCTCTCCCCTAGAGCACGATTTTCTTTTCAGTGGGTTCAAGATTGTCGTAATTCCAAAGCTTCTTGCCGGCCACAATCTTCTGCAGGTTCTTCGCACCGTTAGGAGCCTTTAGGCCGTGGGCAGACAGTTTGCGTTCGAGCCAGTCGGCTTCTAGATCGGTGATCTCCGCTGGTACTGCGTCAACGCCAAGAGAATCAATCTTGCCACCGACGTAGATGGTGCCGTCATACATGGAATCACCGAGATTGATGCCGGCATCGCCAAGAATGATCATTCGTCCGCGCTGCATCATGAAGCCAGAAAAGGCGCCCGAGCGGCCACCAACAATGATGGTGCCGCCTTTCTGATCGATGCCGGTGCGCGAGCCGACATCACCCTTGCATACAAGATCGCCGCCGCGAATTGCAGCGCCAAAAGTTGAGCCAGCATTCTTCTCGACCACGGCCGTCCCGGCCATCATATTTTCTCCGAATGACCAGCCGACACGACCATGGACCCGCACATTTGGCCCGTCGATCAAACCGCAGCCGAAATAGCCAAGGCTGCCCTCAAATTCGAGATTAAGCCGGTTTAGGATGCCAACGCCAAGGGAATGCTTGGCGAGAGGGTTCTTGATCACGATGTGGCCGTGGCCTGCCTGCATTAACTCGCGGATCTTGAGATTGACCTGGCCAATTGTCATTTCGCCGGCGTCGAATTCGGCCCTGTTGGCAAAGTCAACTTCAAAACTTTCCGGATAAACAAAATTGTCGCTTTCTTCGGGTGAAAAGAAGATTTGCTGGGTACGCCCAGAGAGTTGCTCCTGATGCAGTCCCATATCGTGCGATTTATGCTGCCCACCTAAATTTGCCATACCATGACCTCCCCTTCATACGGATCCCAGGTGTCGATTTCGTCACGGAAGATGCTGCGGATCGCCACTTCCTCGGAGGCGACGCCGACGAAGCTTTCGCTTTCGTAGAGCACCATTGGCTTGGCAGCCATGGTGTCCTTTGCCATGCCGAGACTGTCAGCAGTGGCGACCAGATAGGTAAAAACACCGTCAAGCTCGCTGACCGAGAGGTCCATCGCTTCTTTAAGCGCAATGCCACTCGCCATGCGGTCCGCAAGATAGACAGCGATTAATTCGGAATCACAATTTGACATGAAGCGGTGCCCGCGCCGCTCGAGTTCGCGCCGGAAGGTCCAGTAATTGGTGAGCTGGCCGTTGTGCACCACGGCAATGTCAGAGAAGGGATACGCCCAATAGGGGTGAGCGGAGCGGATATCGACATCGGATTCAGTCGCCATGCGGGTGTGGCCAATAGCGTGGGTGCCGTTAAAGGTGCCAAGTTGGTATTGGTCGCTCACCCGGATAGCGTCTCCAAGATCCTTTACAAGCTCCAACCCGCGACCCATAGAGAGAATCTCTGCGCCTTCAATATCCTCGATATAATCGGCAAGGCGTTTGAGTTTCGTTTGGTCTTCGGACGCGCCATTAGCGAATTGGACGCGGTAGCGAAAAGCGTATTCCGTGGCGTTCTCCTCCGTGACGATCTTCGTGCCGTCACTTTGGATGCGCAAATCAACTTCGGCTTTTCGGCGTTTCACTTCGTCATGAATGTCGAAGCCATGTGCCATATCCTCCTGCTCGGCGACCTTGAAACGGAGCATATAGTCGCCGTTTTGTGGCACTCCATAGAGTGCAAAACCTGTAGAATCCGGCCCGCGATGTTTGAGTGCTTGCAACATCGACGTCATTTCCGAACCGATCTCGGCATTGCCGCCTCGGTGAATCAATCCTGCGATACCACACATTTCGTTTTACTCCTCTTCCACGCCGATCGCTCAGGGCAGGCAATCTAGGTAGCTGTCCATATCCCAATCGGTGACGGTGGCGTTGAAGCGCGCCCATTCGTCGCGCTTGTAATGCTCATATACTCTATACATTTCGCCTGGCATGGCAGATTTGATGATTTCATCCTCGGCTAGTGCATCAAGCGCGTCTCCGAGTGTCATCGGCAACCGCCGAACATCTTTGCCGGCGTCCATCGCCTCATAAATGTTACGTTCCTCTGGCTCGCCCGGATCAAGTTCGCGGCTGATACCGTCGTCGAAAGCCTTCAACACTCCGGCGGCGAGCAGATAGGGGTTCACCATGGAATCGACCGAGCGGTATTCGAATCGCCCCGGCGCTGAGACGCGGAGCCCGCAGGTGCGGTTCTGATATCCCCAATCGGCAAACACCGGTGCCCAGAAGCCGGTATCCCAGAGACGGCGGTAGGAATTGACCGTCGATGACCCAATCGCTGTGAGCGCTTGAATGTGCTCCATCACGCCGCCGATACATTGCAGACCCACAGGCCCCGGCTTGCGTTCATCGATTGCAGGGTCCGGCATGAACAGATTGTCACCGCCCTTTGTGTAGGAAAATACATCATCCATGCCCGGCAGCGGCGATTGGTGAAGCTCGTTGAGCTGGTCCGTGCCGCCCCGCCAGAGTGATATATTGTGATGGCAGCCGCTTGCTGAGACGCCGACGAAAGGCTTTGACATAAAACAGGCGATAACGCCGTGTTCGCGTGCGACCTGGGCACAAATCTGGCGATAGGTAGTAAGCCGGTCAGCGGTCCTGAGCGAATCGTCGAACATGAAATTCAATTCGAGCTGGCCCGGCGCGTCCTCATGATCACCCTGGATCATGTCGAGGCCCATGGCCTGACTGTATTCGATGACCCGCATGAAGATCGGCCTGAGTTCCTCGAACTGGTCTATGTGATAGCAATTCGGCTTGGTTACGCCGCCATTCGCTTTGCCGTCGTCACCGCGCTTCAGCCACATCATTTCTGGCTCGGCGCCGCTGCGAAGCTGCAGCCCGTGCCTATCCTGAAATTCTTGGTGAATGATGCGTAAATTACCACGACAATCCGAAGTCAGATGGCCGCCCGGATTCTCGCGCTCTTCGCGATTCCGAAAGCAAGTACAGAACACCCGAGCTACTCGTTTGTCCCAAGGAAGTTGCACGAAAGTTTCGGGATCGGGGATGCCGACCAACTCGGAAGCTTCTGGGCCATAACCGATATAATCACCCGCTCGGTCAAGATAGAGATTGGCGGTTGAGCCGTAGACGAGCTGAAAACCTCGTTCGGCGACCTGCTCCCAATGATCGGCCGGCACGCCCTTACCGACGATCCGCCCGGTCACGGAAACGAATTGATAATAGATATAGGTGATGCCGAGCTCGTCGATCTTTTGACGCACTTGACGCACGAGTTCGTCGCGGCCCTCCTGCGCGACATGGGTTTCAAGATCGGTCATGTCGTATTCCTCCCCTTTATCGTTACTTTTTTGCGGTTGTTTTTATTCCGCGCCGTTCCCTCAACTCCACGGGAACGGGCTGTTCGAGATCGGGTGAAGTTTACCTTCCGCGAAGCGTGAGAAGCGAAACGGCTCAAGGAGCGCGCTTTGACCGCCCATCACTTCCTCGGCAACGAGCTTACCTACAGCAATCATCTTGTAGCCGTGATTGGAGTCGGCGATGACGTAACAATTCTCACGAAAACGATCGAACACCGGAAAACTGTCGGCGGTAAAGGCGCCGATACCGCCGGACGGCTCCTTGCGCCATTTGCCGATCTGTCCCTGGTAGCGCTCTTGGCAAAAAGCCAGTGCTGAGCACCAGGTTTCGGCAAATAGATCGTCGACGATGAATTCCGGTGAATCAGGGCCATAAGGATCAATCGCTATTTTTTCCGCCGGGGTCTTTACCAGATAGGGCGCGGCGCCACCCTGAATTCCGCCAAAATTAAAATCCGGTTTGTAATAGATGCCCCACATATCCTCGACAAGGACCCGGCCGTCGACGTCAGAACAGAGTGGCACATCTGTATCGACATGAATTACCGGTGGCATGTTGCCGTCATCCGCCATGCCAAAGCCCGGTTCGACCCCTAGCGTACCTTCCTGTAGGCACCAATACACCCACATAGGCACGTCCTTGTGAACCTCACCCTTTGTATCCTTCACGTCGATACGATCTGGCAACTCGAGCATGTCCCAGATGCGTGGTACCCAGGGACCGGCGGCGACAATGACCTGCTCAACCTCGATGCGGCCCTTATTAGTTTCGACTGCCGTGATGGCCCCGGAGTTGCTGCCACTCTCCAGCCCTGTCACTTCGGTGCCGGACATGATCCGTACACCCGCCGCTTCGGCCTTGTTTGCGAGGCCATAAAGCGAAGCAGTGTTGTTGGCGTAGCCCCCGCGCTTCTCGTGTAGAATGGAAGTAATTCCCTCTGCTCGCCAATCGCTGAAGATGCCGCGCATATAGCTGCGGCACGCTTCTTCGCCTTCGATGAGTTCTGACTCGTAGCCAATTGCTTTTTGCTCGGCAGCGATCTGTGCCACATCAGCGTGCATCGATTCCGGGCTGATTTGCATATAGCCGACGGCGTGATAGTGATAGGCTTCAGGGTCTGTCTCCCACACGTGCACGCACTCCGCCATCAGTTCGCGCATTGCCGGCTGGAAATAATTGTTACGTATCACGCCGCAGGCGATGCCTGACGCTCCCGAGGCAATGCTGCCCTTGTCGACAATTAAAATGTCCTCGCCGCCGCCTTGCCCATTAGCCTTAAGCTCGGTCGCGAGATGATAGGCGGTGCTGAGACCATGAATGCCGGCACCGATGATAAGATACTTGGTTTGTGAAGGGGTCACGTCTGGCTCTCTCCTTGGCAGGCCCACTTTGATTGTGTTGAATGGCTATTGTACCAATTAAAAAATTGGTATATTTTCTGTCTAGTATGAAAAACCAATATAATCACCTAGCCGCCCCTGTTCGTCAGATGATCCAAGAATTTGACAGAATTAAAGCGATTTTTAGCGTTATTTGCAAGTCAATTTACCACAATATTGGCCTGACCAAATGGATCTGATGCTTGACAGTGCGCCGATGCGCCTTGCTGCCGAGTTGCGCCAGAAAATTCTGGGCGGCGAGTATGGCGATGGTCAACGACTACCTGCCGAGCGTCAATTGGCGGAGCACCATGGGCTATCGCGCGGAACCGTGCGCGAAGCACTAAGCCTATTAGAACAGAGCGGGTTGATCGCGCGGCGCCGCGGTAGCGGCAATTACGTTACCGATCCGACGGAAGATAGCACGGTCGATAGCGGTGATCGCGACGATGTGGCGGAAATCACCAGCCCGTTACAATTGCTTGAGGTGCGGCTTGCACTTGAGGCGCAGATGGTCCGTCTCGCTGCCCGCAATATGACAGCGCGTGACATTACCGGCCTGGAGAATTCACTGGAGCATATGGAAGGTGCTGAGCACGACGAAGAGATTTTCTCCCATTGGGATAAAATTTTTCACTTAGCCATTGCTGAAGGCACGCGAAATCCGTTGATGATTAGGATCTATGGCCAGATCAACCATGTGCGCACCCATGATCGTTGGCAATCTGTGAAGGGCGCCATCCTTACGCCGATACGCATCAGAGAATATAATGCCCATCACCGAGAGATATTCGATGCCATCCGACAGCGGGATCCGGAGACCGCTGTCGTCCGAATGAATAACCATCTCTTGCTTGCCCAGCAGGATTTGTTGATTCCACCCGGTGCGACTGCCTGAGTGGCTCACTCAATAAGCGTGGCGGTAACGTGCAAAGGTCTGGTCCGGGGCGGTGCTTCGGGCATAATCGGCCTCCCAGCTCTTGATGCTTAGAAAGGTATTATAGAGATCGTCGGTAAACCAGGTGCGTGCAACCTCGTCTGCTTTCAGCGCCTTCAGCGCCGCGTCGAGGCTCACCGGCAAAGCAGTTATGCCGGCTTCGGCTCGTTCCTCTTCTGTCATACTGGCGGGGTCAATTTTTGCTGGTGACGGCAATTCAAATTCTCCGCGAATGCCTTCGAGACCGGCACGCGTTAGGACGCCGAGGGCGAGATAGGGCGAGGCAGTGCAGTCGGCTGCGCGCATTTCAATATTAAAACCCCTGGCTGCCTTTTCCGGATCGTGCGAGATGCCCGGCATGACGCGAAGGGCCGCTTCTCGATTTTGCAAACCGATGCAACGATATCCGGTGCTCCAATGATGCGGCCCCAGTCGGTGATAGGAGATCGGTGAAGGTGCGGTAAAAGCAAGCACCGCCTCCATATGCTTGAGCACACCCGCGCAAAACTGCGCCGCGGTTTTACCGAGGCCGAGCGGCCCGGAGCGATCACTGCTGACATTGTGCCCCTGTTTGTCGGCGAGGCTGAGGTGAATGTGACAGCCATTGCCGACATGATTCGGCGTCGGTTTGGGAGTGAAACTGGCGCGAAGCCCAAAGCGGCGTGCCGCCTCGCGCGCGATTTCGCAAGAGACAAGTGCCGCGTCGGCGGCTTTGAGGGCAGTGCGCGGCTGACAACTTATTTCATATTGGCCGCGGCCATATTCCGGCTCGACCGTCTCTGGCGTGAAGCCAGCTGAGGTGAGCATATGCTCCAACCCAGTGAGAAAGTTATGATTAACGGCAGCGGCGCGGAAAGAAAAGGGCGCTTCCGGGTGAAAATCCTCGCTTTCGATTAGAAATTCGAGCTCGAAGGCGGCGATAAGATCGAGCCCTGTTTCCGATTTAAGCTCGGCGACTGCTTCGCGGCAAAACTGCCGTACACAGGCGTTCCAGTTTTTGCCCGGTGCGGCTCGCGAATCGCAGATCACTGCGTGTAATACCGGATTCATGTCGTTGCCCGGGATTGTGAACCGCGTCTCTGGATCGGGGATTTGGCGTACCTCGTCTACCGGCCCCCATGGGTTGTCGGCGAGATGCTCAAACGGTGTCATCGCCTGGCCGGCATTGGCCCAGCCAAGTCCGCTTTCAAGCCGTCTGTCAAAATCTGCAATCGGCACACCTCTTGTGCGGGCAATGCCGACCAGATCGCTCCACACCAAATAGATCAAACCGTCTTTGTTCATTCGCCAACTCTCTCTTCGTTTGCGCGTGATGGCGCGGGCGAGAATGTAACCCAAACCTGCCTATTTCGAAGCACTTCTGTAACATAGTGCCTTGGTTTAACAACTCGCTGCGTAATTAGGTATAGAGACGGACCAGGTCGTGTCAGTTAACCACGTTATCGGGTATTGGGTATTAAACTTGCAAACTGGTGAGCTAAATCATGGTGCTGACCACTATTCTGATGTTGCAAAGTACGAAGTCATTTCTTCAGTACATCCTTATCCGCTTGATGTGACGCTGGTGTGATTACGACCACACCGTACCGCAGGTTATCTAATGAACGGCGGTGGCCTTCACACCACGGCGGCACAACCGGCACAGAAACCAGGGGGGTGGCTAGCCTTGTTATTTGTTTTTCAAGGAGTTCTCAACGATGCCAACTGATTTTCAGTATTCGTAGGTTTTCAATGCAAAAATTTTATCCAATAACGGAGTTGAATTTGAGCTTCAATTTAGGAATATCGGCTGAACGCCAAGCGCTCCTCGCTCGGGCGGATACCAATGGAGGTTCCAATGGCCGAGACAGAGCGCATAGTGCACTTTACCTGCGAAGCCTATGACTTAAAGGCTACGGAGTATGAAGCAGCAAAATTTGATAAGAATTTTTTCTTCGGAGATGCTTTTCGCGGCAAACACTTGGCTGCCCTTCAAGGCTATAAGCGCGAATATGCTCGAGCGCCCGTGACCGCTCCTGACGGTAAGGAACTTGGGGAGTGCGATTGTTATATTTGGCTAATTTTGTTTGCCAACTTGGCCTCATAGACGAATAGGTGGCAACCATGAGTGAGCGCGATCCCGTTTTCGATATTCTTTTCGAACCAGTTCGGATCGGCCCTGTAACGGCTCGCAACCGATTTTATCAAGTACCTCACTGCAACGGCATGGGCGAGCGACAGCCGCGCGGCATGGCTGCGATGCGTGGCATTAAGGCCGAAGGCGGCTGGGCGGTGGTCTCGACGGAAGAGGTCGAGATTGATCACACCACCGATTTCACCCCGGCAATAGAAGGACGGATGTGGGACGAGAGTGACATTCCCTATCATGCTCGCATGGTTGACGCGGTGCATGAACACGGCTCGCTGGCTGCTATCGAGCTCTGCCAACAGGGAATCGCGTGCGCCAACCATGCAAGCCGTGTCCCGCCGATGGGGCCGAGCGCGCAGGCGCTGGTTTCATTCGCACCGGTCCAGGGCTACGAGATGGATCTGAGCGATATTCGCGAAGTGCGTCGAAGTCACCGTACCTCGGCGCTACTTGCCAAGCGCGCCGGTTACGACATCGTGTATGTCTATGCTGGGCACGACCTTTCAGTGGCGCAGCATTTTCTGTTACCGCGCTACAATAAGCGCCGCGATGAATATGGTGGCGCGCTGGAGAACCGTGTGCGCCTCCTACGCGAGTTGATCGAGGATACCAAGGACGCTGTTGGCGATACTTGCGCCGTCGCGGTGCGGCTGGCGGTCGACGAACTGTTGGGACCGGATGGTATGCTGGCTGAGGGCGAGGCGCCCGAGGTCATTACCATACTCGCCGATCTGCCCGATCTGTGGGACGTAAATATCAGCGATTGGAAAAATGATTCACAGACTGCTCGCTTTGCCGAGGAGGGTTATCAGGAACGCTACATCCAATTCGTCAAATCCCTCACCACCAAGCCCGTGGTCGGCGTAGGGCGCTACACTTCGCCCGACCGCATGGCAAAACTTGTTGCTAACGGAACGCTTGATTTTATTGGCGCAGCTAGGCCATCGATCGCCGATCCCTTTTTGCCCCAGAAGATCAAAGAGGGGCGGATTGAGGAAATTCGGGAATGTATCGGCTGCAATATCTGCGTCTCTGGTGACATGACCTACTCGCCGATACGCTGCACCCAAAATCCAACCATGGGCGAGGAATGGCGCAAGGGCTGGCATCCGGAGCAGATCGCCCCAGCATCCTCAAAGGACAGCGTTTTGGTTGTCGGCGGTGGCCCGGCCGGCCTCGAATGTGCCCGTGCGCTCGGCCAGCGGGGATATGACGTCATCCTGGCGGAAGCGAGCGAGGCATTCGGCGGGCGCATCTGCGGAGAATCGAAACTCCCCGGTATGGCTTCTTATCGACGTGTTGTTGAGCACCGTCTCGATGCCTTCACCAAGCTTGCCAATGTCGAGACCTATCTCGCCAGTGAGCTGGATGCGGATGCGGTTGCTGCGTTGGGCGCTGATCATGTCGTCATCGCTACCGGCGCCCATTGGCGGCTTGACGGTATGGGCCGGCATCAACGCTATCCCATGGACATGGAGGATGGCGGGTTAGCGGTCTTCACCCCCGACGACATTATGGCAGGGAATGTGCCCGCGGTGGGATCCGTACTGATCTATGACGACGATGGTTACCTTATGGCGGGGCTAATTGCTGAGGCACTGGCAGCCATGGGTTTGGAAACGGAGCTCATGACACCCTACACCATGGTTTCGCCCTGGACTGAAAACACTCTTGAGCAGCCCGCCATTCAACGCCGTGTGCTGGAGGTAGGAGTGACCTTAACGCTCGGTCGGCGGCTACTCGCTATTGAGGGTGTGGCGCGTCATGCCTGCGTCTATACAGGCGAGGAACAGGAAAGCGCACATTCGGCGATAGTGCTGGTTACTTCGCGAACCTCCAATGATGACCTGTGGCTAGATTTGAGAGAGCGGTCTGAAGCGCCCTGGCACAGTCTCACTCGTATTGGCGACGCGCTGGCGCCTGCAACGGTGGCTCATGCTGTCTATGCCGGTCATCGCTATGCCCGAGAGTTCGAAGCAACACCAATTACTGGTGCGCCCTATAAGCGTGAACGGGTAGTGGTTTGATGGGGTGTACTCCGCGTATTTTGCACCTTGCTGCTAACTCTTCTTCTCTAACTGGGAAGAGGTGCTGGCGAAGTTATTTGAACAATCTCGTCCGTGAGTGGGAGGCTTGCAGCTGAGTGACAACTGCAGGGAGATACCGCCGCTTGTGTTCTCTTTACGCGAGGAGATACAGCACGGGTTGAAACGTTAGATATAGCCGATCATGAGATTGCTCGTGGTTTTCTTGATGGCTCCAAATTTGCTTGCACCTCATCACGGGTTCCGTGAATGCTTCCGCCTCCTTTCACAAAATCTGTCGATTCCTCCTCCTTTCTTGATAGTTTGCAATTTGCCCATTGAAACGTAAAGACAATAAATCCGTAGGGAGAGTAAAACCGGTATGAGTAAGATATTTGATCAGGTCTACGCGCGCGCGTTGGCCGACCCGGAAGCCTTTTGGGCTGAGGCAGCTGAGGCCATCGACTGGGAAAAAAAATGGGATAAGGTGCTTGATGATACGCAAGCGCCTTTCTACCGCTGGTTCGCTGGTGGTAGGCTCAACACATGCTATAATGCCCTTGATCGCCATGTTGCAAATGGGCGCGGTAGCCAGCCGGCACTTATTCACGATTCACCGGTAACTGGCAGCGTCACTACCTATAGCTACAGCAAATTGCTCGACGAAGTGGCGCGATTCTCTGGGGCACTTGCCTTGCGCGGCGTTGGCCCTGGTGACCGAGTAATCATATATATGCCGATGGTGGCTGAGGCGGCGATTGCTATGCTCGCGTGTGCCCGACTTGGCGCTGTCCATTCAGTAGTTTTCGGCGGCTTCGCTGCAAACGAGCTTGCCGTTCGCATCGACGATTGTGCCCCTAAGGTAATCGTTTCGGCGAGCTGTGGTATCGAGGGTTCCCGGGTAGTTGCCTATAAACCGCTGCTCGACGAGGCTATTGAACTCGCCAAGCACAAGCCGGAAAGCTGCATCATTCTGCAACGAGAACAGAAAGTGGCTGAGCTAATGCCGGAGCGCGACTCGGATTGGTGTGAGGCCGTGGCGGCTGCTGAGCCAGCGGACTGTATTCCCGTCGCGGCGACCGATCCGCTTTACATTCTTTACACTTCAGGCACTACCGGTCAGCCAAAGGGTGTGGTGCGCGACAACGGCGGCCATGCAGTGGCACTCTATTGGACAATGAAGAACATTTACGGTGTCGATCCGGGTGAGGCCTTTTGGGCCGCCTCCGATGTCGGTTGGGTAGTTGGCCATTCCTATATCGTCTATGGCCCACTGATTCACGGCAACACTACCGTCCTATACGAAGGCAAGCCGGTGGGTACGCCGGATGCTGGCGCTTTTTGGCGAGTCATTGCAGATCATAAGATTGCCGCCATGTTTACAGCACCCACTGCTTTTCGAGCCATAAAGCGCGATGACCCCATGGGTACGCGGATTAAGGATTACGATTTATCCAACTTCCGTACCCTCTTTCTCGCTGGCGAGCGAACGGATCCAGACACGTTGCATTGGGCCGAGGACAAACTTGGCGTACCGGTAATCGATCATTGGTGGCAAACTGAAACCGGGTGGTCGATCTGCGCCAATTGCGTTGGCATCGAGCAATTGCCGATCAAGGATGGCTCACCTGCCCGGCCTGTGCCTGGTATGGATGTGCGAGCGGTCGACGAGAATTGCGAAGAAACAAAAGCTGGCGAAATCGGCTCCTTGGTGATCAAGCTTCCGCTGCCACCCGGCACTTTCCCGACTCTGTGGAACGCAAGGGAACGTTTTATAGAGGCCTATCTCAAAGAGTACCCAGGCTATTATAAAACCGCAGATGCTGGCTTCATTGATGAAGACGGTTATGTTTATGTTATGTCGCGTACCGACGATATTATTAATGTTGCAGGACACCGTCTGTCTACTGGCGCGATGGAGGAGGTGCTGGCGGAACACGCAGATGTGGCGGAATGCGCCGTGATTGGTGTCGCAGATCAACTCAAGGGGCAGTTGCCGCTGGGGTTTCTTGTGCTCAATGCTGGTGTTAACAGGGAGCATGGAGAGATTGTTGGTGATGTTGTCGCTATGGTGCGCGAGCGCATCGGCCCAGTCGCTGCTTTCAAGAATGCCGCAGTAGTTTCTGCCCTGCCCAAGACCCGCTCCGGCAAGATTCTGCGTGGTACCATGCAGAAGGTCGCTGATGGCCAAGCATATAAGGTGCCGGCGACGATCGACGATCCGGCGCTCCTGGATGTCATCTCCAAAGCGCTAAGCACGCTGGGCTACCCAAAAAGTTAGCTCACAAAAGAACGGAAATTAGGAGGAACACAGCCATGGATGGATTGATGATGGACCGGCCATTGCTGATCTCGTCGTTGATCGAGTTTGGCGCGCGCTATCATTCTAAATCCGAGATTGTTTCACGCTCGGTCGAAGGGCCCATTCATCGTTATTCCATGGCAGAAGCGAACTATCGATCTAAGCAGCTTGCCCAAGCACTGACGCGCCTTGGTGTCGGAAAGGGAGAGCGCATCGCCACCATCGCTTGGAATGGCTACCGCCATTTCGAGCTATATTTTGGGGTCTCTGGCATGGGTGCGGTTTGCCACACTATCAATCCCCGACTATTCCACGAGCAGATCGTCTACGTGATTAATCACGCGAAAGACAAATATGTCTTCATCGACTTAACCTTCGTACCGCTTCTTGAAGCGCTGGCGGCACATCTGCCAAACGTAGCGGGCTATGTGATTATGACCGAAAAGGAGCATATGCCTGAAACCAAGCTCGACAACGCGCTTTGCTACGAGGAGCTACTCGCTTCGGAAAACGGGGATTACACCTGGCCCGAATTCGCCGAACACACCGCTTCATCCCTTTGCTACACTTCGGGCACCACAGGAAATCCGAAGGGTGTGCTCTACAGCCACCGCTCCACTGTATTGCACACCTTCGCTGTTTGTGCTGCCGGCGGTGCCGGGCCCAACACTCGCTCACGTTATCTTTCGCTTGTACCGATGTTCCACGTTAACGCCTGGGGCTTGCCCTACGGCTGTGCCATGACGGGCGCTAAGCTGGTACTGCCTGGACCGAGTTACCAGGGCGACGCAATCTTCGACTTGATGGATGCGGAGAAGGTCGACAAGGCAGCCGGCGTGCCGACGCTTTGGATGCTGCTTTTGAGCGAAATGCAGAAGCGCGGGAGGAAGCCCGAGGGTTTTGAGACTCTCGTGGTCGGCGGCTCTGCTTTTCCGGCCTCGATGATCGAGGCGTATGAGGACAAGTTTGGTGTTAATGTCCATCACGCTTGGGGTATGACTGAACTCAGCCCGATCGGTACAATAGGCACTCTGCTGCCTTCAATGGATGTTCTATCCAAGGAGGAGCGCCGTGCCATCAAGACAACTCAGGGCCGGGCGGTCTTCGGTGTTGAGAAGAAAATTGTTGATCAAGAGAACAATCGGCTTCCGGAGGACGGCAACGCGTTTGGCGAATTGTTGGTGCGTGGGCCATGGACCGCGAGCTCTTATTACAACGACCCAGAGGCAACGGCGAAATCCTTCACTGAGGATGGCTGGTTTCGCACCGGTGATGTTGTCACGTTGGACGAGAATGGAATCATGAACGTCGTTGATCGCAGCAAGGACGTGATCAAATCCGCCGGTGAATGGATTAGCTCGATTGACCTTGAAAACGCGGCGATGGGACATCCGGCCATTCGGGAAGCTGCAGTGATCGGCATGCCTCACCCGAAATGGGATGAGCGCCCCTTGTTGGTGGCCGTGCCTGCCCAAGGCGAATCCGCTCCCACACTGGATGAGGTGAAGGAGTTTCTTGCTGACAAGGTCGCCAAATGGTGGCTTCCCGACGACCTCATAATCCTGAATGAATTACCCTACACTGCGACTGGCAAGGTCTCTAAGCTGAACTTGCGCGAGCAGTTGAAGGGCTATTCCTTTCCGGGAGTTTGAAGGGGCTATTCTAACTACACATCGACGAGCAGCAGGGAAAGACGAACAAATTTTTCGTCTATGGCCTAGCGCCAGAACTTTGATTGTTGGGCCGTTAATAGCGCTGACAGATAATCAGAGTTCCTTGGCGCAGGTGCCCAGCCGCTCAATGGTTGCAAGCACTTGCATCTGGCTGAGCCCTGGCCACTGAACACGGCAAATCATATGATCTATTCCAAGTTCGTCGCGATATTGTTTCAATTCTTGGTGCACCGTTTCTTGGTCACCGATGATAAAGCGGTCTTGTGCAAAATTTCGAAAATCGGCGTTGAAATCGGTGCTCGATGTCGCGCTCTCTTTCTGACCCCAGCCGGCATAAGCTTGATATTTATATTTGAGTGCACCGGCGCATTCATTAAAGGCCGTGACGGAGTCGCGGCCGACATATACCTCACGCATAAGCGGTTGCTCTTTCACCGGCTCGAGATTGGCTATAGAGCGCTCTTTTCTATATAGTTTGAGAAGCGGGGTCAGTGTTTTTCGATTTGGGATTGGAAGTGGAATCCAGGCATCTCCGAAAACTGCTGCGCGGCGAATTGCGGCTTCAACTTCTCCCGCAATCCAAATTGGTGGGCCGCTTGGTTGCATAGGTTGTAGACTTGGCACTAGCTGGCTGAACTTAAAGTATTTTCCTGAAAAATCGATTTCTCCACCTCTCCAGCATCGGCGCACAATATCAAGCGCTTCCTCGAACCGTTGGCCGCGAGTGTTCATGGCTACGCCAGCCGCTTCAAATTCTTCCTTGCGATAGCCAATTCCTGCCCCCATCACGAGCTGCCCGCCGGAAAGCCAATCGAGGGTTGCCATTTCTTCTGCGACTTGAAGCGGGTTTTGCATGGAGAGGAGAACTACACTGCTGCCAATCGTCATGCCCTCGGCTTCCGGCACAATACGGGCCAAAAGTGGCAACATTTGAAACATTTGTAGGGGTCCAGAAGCGATGTGCTGGCCAACCCAAACCGAACTAAGTCCGGCTTTCCTAGCCGTTTGAACCTGTGCCAAGATATTGTCGATTTCTGACTCTAGGGCCGTGCCTGGTGGAAACTGTGTGCTGAGAAATATTCCAAGTTTCATGATTTTTCCAATATGGGTGGGTCGTGCTTCGGCGTCCACGAATTTTTTTGGTCCTCCCATGCAAACCAAAGGATTAACTCGGTAGTCGCTTCACAGTCGGCCGGTCGCGTCCATTAACAACAATTCTTAATCATGGGATTGTCACTTTCTGGATCGCCCGCAGGAGCTAATAGGAGCATAATCTGTCATTGCCGTATCTATGAGTCCACCGGCACTTTCGCATGCCTGAATTGACAATGGCACCCAATCAGCCGCCGACAGGGCGTACCCGGCACATACCAGCTTTTTGGTTGAACGGTGTGGCACGAATTCTATGTTCATCCCGACGTGACCACTCCCGTAAAGTCGCAATGCAGGTGTAGCGTTGTTTTTCTAGTAATTTTTTGCGCTGGGCCTCGGCGCAGGTTCTTAAACTTCCAGCCACTCCCTTCTGACCTGATCGTTGGCTCGGAGGTCGTTGGGTGAGCCTTCGAAGACGATGCGGCCATGACCCATAATGTAGACCCGGGCGGAGATGTGCAGTGCGATCGTGAGCTTTTGTTCCACGAGGAGGATAGCGACGCCGTGAGATGCAATTTCCTCAATTAGTTGGCCGACGCGCTTGACGATCTGCGGAGCGAGGCCTTCTGTTGGTTCGTCGATCATCACCAATTGCGGATCACCCATCATTGTACGGCAGATGGTGAGCATCTGCTGTTCGCCACCGGAGAGAACACCGGCTGCGATATCGGCGCGTTCTCGAAGATTGGGGAAGAGATCAAAGGCGCTATCAACGGTCCAACGGCCCGACGGACGTGCTGATTTTTGGCCAAGGATAAGGTTTTGACGCACCGTTAGCGTTGGAAAGATGTCGCGGTTCTCAGGTACATATCCAATACCCTTCCGAGCGATTACGTGGCTCTTGCGCCCGGCAATTTCCTCGCCCCTAAAACTGATCGAGCCTTGCGGCTCGACCTCTCCGATGATTGCCTTGAGCGTTGTAGAGCGCCCGACGCCATTACGTCCCAATAGGCTGATGATCTCGCCTTCCCGCACCTCGAGGTCAACCCCCTGCAGGATGTGACTCTTGCCATAATAGGCATGAAGGTTCCGTACCTCTAACATGTCAGGGCTCTGCGTCGGTGCCGAGATAGGCTTCTTGGACCTTGGTGTTAGCGCGAATTTGCGCTGGCGTGCCTGTGGCAATTATCTTGCCATACACCAGTACCGAAATACGGTCGGCGAGGTCGAACACAACCCCCATGTCATGCTCGACGATGACCATGGTGCGAGTTGCCGAGATGTCGCGAATCAGCGTTACTGCTTGCTCGGTCTCGGCACTGCTCATGCCGGAGGTTGGCTCGTCGAGTAACACTACGTTAGCACCGCCGGCGATGGTTATAGCGATCTCAAGCGCGCGTTGATCGGAATAAGACAAAAGTCCTGCTAGCACTGTGCTTCTGGAAGAGAGGCCAGTTTGTGCAAGCACCTCATCGGTGCGTTCTGTAAGGTCTCGCTTGTTCCTGACGGATTGCCAGAATTTGTAGCGATAACCGAGATTCCACAGCATGGCGCAACGCACATTCTCGTAAACGCTCATGCGGTGGAAGATATTGGTGACCTGGAAGCTGCGGCTGAGGCCTTTGCGGGAGATATCGTGGGGTGCACGGTTGGTGATGTCCTCACCATTGAGCGCGATGTGCCCGGCGCTGACATGGTAGCGACCTGTTACTAAATTGAAGAGGGTTGATTTGCCGGCTCCATTGGGGCCGATCATCGCATGAATTTCACCGGGCTGAATAACGAGGTCGATGCCCCGAATCACCTCAGTTGGGCCAAAGTTTTTCTGCACGCCCCGAAATTCAATCGCTGGAGTCATGTTGTCACCAGCGCACGGGCTTCATGCATCGCCGCGCTATAAGCCTCAGCAACGCGTGGATAGGTCATTTTGCAGCCATAGCCACCAGCAGCTCCGAGCGCGGCGCAGATCAACCAGGGCCAGATATCCCCCGTATCCAGCTCGATGCCGTATAGAACTAGGGCGCTATCTAGCGACACTGTCGTGCTGCGGAAATAGATCATCTCAATTAGGCCGATGGCACCTGCAAGTCCCACCAGGCTGGTGCCAAGGGCTGCACCATAGGCTGGTGCCATTTGCCAAAGCAGGTATGGCGCAGTGCGGCGGATTGGCTCATGCATCATGATCAGCCCAGCAAGGCCGCCTGGTGCGAACATTACGATTAACACGAAGATGAGACCGAGATAGAGGTACCAGGCTGGTGACACGTCACTCAGATAGGCATTCAGCAAAGTGATTAGGATGGCACCCAATATGGGCCCGGCAAAATGGCCGGTGCCCCCGATGTAGACCATAATCAGAATGACTGCTGACTGTCCGAGGCCCACCGTCTCGAAGCCGACATGTTCTACATTTATGGCATGGAGTGCCCCCGCCAGCCCTGCGAAGAATGAGGAGAGCGCGAAAGCAAGCCAGCGTAACCGGTGTGTGTTGTAACCGATGAACTGAGTCCGCTCTGGATTGTCGCGCACGGCATTCGACATGCGTCCGAAGGGGGTGCGAGTTAGGGCATACATTAAGATTGCGGCGATCACGCACCAGGCGGCAATCAGGTAATAGACCTGGATGTCTGGGCCATAGGTGATGCCAAACCATTCTTCGCGCACCCAGCGGTCGGTCTGCACGCCTTCCTCGCCACCAAAGAAGAAAACGATGATTAGCGTCAATCCCGTCACCAGCTCTGCGAAACCAAGAGAAATCATAGCAAAAGCAGTGCCGGCGCGCCGGGTCGAGACAAAGCCGACAACGATTCCAAAGAAAAGCCCCGCGATGCCACCAACAAGAGGAATCAGGGTCACGGGGATATATGGGAACGCATCGACGTGCATGCCATTTATCACATGCGCTGTCACGAATCCGGCGAGGCCGAAATAGACTGCATGACCAAAGGACAGCATGCCCCCTTGGCCCAGCAGCATGTTGAAGGCGAGAGCAAAGATGATCGCGATACCGATCTGGTTCATCACCGAGAGTGCAAAAGACGAGCTAATCATCATTGGTAACACTATGAGAAGCGCTACAATCAACGCACCAATGCCTAATTTTCTTGGGTCCGGCATTGTCAGACGTCTCGCATTCCGAAGAGCCCGCGTGGGCGGAAGATCAGCATGAGGACCAGCAAAAGATAGGGCAGCAGTGGCGCAATGGAGCCAGTGGTCAGGTTGACAAGGTCGGCGAGTACTCCCTCTACGTTCCGTTCCACTCCTAGTTCCTTGAATATGGGATAGAGCGAGAAGTCATAGGAAATAGCCATATTGTTGAGAATGCCGATGAAGAGCGAGGCTATCAGCGCCCCGCTCAGCGAGCCGAGACCACCGACGACAATGACGACAAAGACTATCGGACCGAGCTGGATTGCCATGCCGGGCTCGGTGCCAAGCACATTACCGCCAATCACGCCTGCGATCCCTGCCAGCGCGCAACCAACCCCGAAGGTCCACATGAAGATCTTCGGTACATCATGTCCGAGAGCGGCAGCCATATGGGGATGGGTGAGCGAGGCGCGGATAATAAGACCGATGCGCGTACGTGTCAGCCCGAAAAAGAGAGCGACGAAAATGCCAACCGAAATAACCAGCATGAACAGACGATAGGCCGAGTAATCAAGACCCTGCCAAGCGAAAGCAGTGATGTTCATTGATTCCGGGACATCATAAGGCACTGGCACTTTGCCCCAGACCATCTGCACCAGTTCCTCGATGACGAAGGCGAGGCCGAATGTGAAAAGAAGCTCGGCGACATGACCGAAACGGTGTACTGGGCGCAGCATGTACCGTTCGACCGCAGCACCGAGCAGGCCGACCAAAATAGGTGCTGCGATTAGTGCCGACCAGAAGCCCAAAGGCTGACTTATTTGATAGGCGAAATAAGCGCCAAGCATGAAGAAGCTAGCATGGGCGAAATTCAAAACGCCCATCATGCTGAAGATCAGTGTAAGGCCGCTCGCCAGCAGAAATAACAACATCCCGTAGAGGACGCCGTTGAAAAGTGAAAAAACAAAAACTTCCAAATTGCTATCCGTCGCACCAATACCCGCGACGCCAAAAGACTTCGGTCCTCCGTCCCCCGGCGTGGGGACGGAGGACCGACAGTGTCTAGACTAGCGCTAAGCGGAGGTTAGGGCCGTTGCATGTCACATGTTGTTGGTAGCGTGGTATCCTCGCGGTTGATCACACCATCTGTGGCAAAGGCTATCTTGAAGTTGTTGCCCTTGTACATGATCGGCATTTTGTAGTCGCGGGAGAGGCTGCTGACCATGAGCGGCGTCTGGATTTGATGATCTGACGCGCGCATCTGGACCTCTCCGAGTGGTCCCGGGAAGGTCAGACCCTCAAGCGCCTGACCCACGGCGACTGGATCGTCGCTCCCAGCCTTGTCAATTGCTGCGGCCAGCATGCCGACCAGCCAGCGATAGCGGTCCGAATACCAAGTGTCCTTGTATTTCTCCAAATACGCATTGCCAAAAGCTAGCGCATCGGCGGCGATGTTGCCGTCGTTCTCGTGATATTCGTTAATTTGCTTGAGCGAAATTTTGTGCGCATCGGCGCCGTAACCTGCGACCGAAGAGGTCAGTCCGCCATAGATGGTGTAGAACTGCACCGGCAGATTAGCGCCCGCAGCGTATTTGATAAGACGCACCAAATCGGGACCCCAATTACCAGTGAGAACCGTATCCGCGCCTGATGCCTTAATCTTGGCGATGAAGGGTGTGAAGTCTTGTGTTTTGCCGAAAGGCACAATCAGTTCGTCGCCGACGATCTCAATATTAGGCGTGCGTTCTTTTATCAACGCATGTGCCGCAGCCTGGAAGCTTTTCCCATAGGCGTAATTTTGGTTCAGCATATAGACCTTTTTGATGCCCACATCTCGGCCCATCTGCGTCACTAGCCCAGCGACTTTCATGTCGACATTGGCGTCAAAACGGAAATGCCAGAAGGAGCACAGCTCGTTAGTAAAGGCTGTGGTGATCGCTGAATGATTGAGGAACAGCATCGCTTTGTCGGGATTGCGTTTGTTGTGCTTGCCGATGAATTGGATGATGTTGAGGGCGTGGTTGGAACCGATGCCTTGAGCGATGAAGCTGAGTCCCAGGTCGACGGCCTTCTTCAACTGCTGGGTAGTCTTTTCTGCGCTCATGGCGTTGTCGAGCGGCACAATCTCGAGCATACGCCCGCCGAGTACACCACCACTGGTATTTATCTGCTCCGCCGCGGTCTCCATAGCTTGCAACGCATCGGTGCCGACCGCGGCGATCGGACCTGACAAAGGCTCAATTAAACCAATTTTGACTGTTTCGACGGCATGAGCGCTGCTATTTGAGGTGGCGAAGAAACCACCGGCAACCAAGCCAACGACGCAGGCGAGGATTCCGAATATTCGCATGATGAGTAAACTCCCAAATCCTGTTTCAATCCTTCACGTAACGGAGCCCCCGAGAGCCAGTTATCGTAAGGCCCTTCTTGGCGGGTGACCTGAAAAGAGTGTACGTTCCCCCCACGACAGTAGCAATGAAGCTGTACCCCAGTTAGATCGGAAGGAAAGCGGTAGAATGAGCAAGGTCACGACATCGAAAATTTCTGGAGTGGCTGTGCTCACGCTTGATAATGCGCCGGTAAATGGCCTTGGTTTGGCGCTGAGAACAGCTCTGAACAAGGCTTTTCGCGACGCTATGGAAGATGCTGAGGTCACCGCTATCGTGCTCATCGGAGCAGGCCGTATGTTCTCTGCTGGCGCAGATATTTCGGAATTCGGCACGCCTAACTCTATGAAACCGCCTTCGTTGCCGGAGATCATTAACATGATCGAGGCAGCAGAAAGGCCTATAGTCGCTGCAATTCATGGCAATGCGCTAGGCGGTGGTCTGGAGCTCGCCCTCGGCTGTCATTATCGGGTGGCCCAGGCCGGTGCTAATCTTGGCTTGCCTGAGGTTAGCCTTGGAATAATTCCGGGTGCCGGCGGCACGCAGCGTCTGCCGCGCGTTATCGCCGTTGAACGGGCGCTGGACGTAATTGTGAGCGGCAAACCGTTAAAGGCAGAGAAGGCGAAGGAGCTTGGGTTAGTTGATTTCCTGGCCGATGGTGATCTAGTCGAGGCGGCGGTGAAATTCTGCGGCAGCTTGCCGGAAGGCAATGGCGCTCTTCGTCCAACTCGGGCGCGCGAAGATAATCTCGGGCCAGCACGTGAAAAACCAGATATATTTGAGGGTTATCGCAAGAGCATGGCGCGCCGGGCGCGCGGGTTGGACGCGCCGTATGCGGCAGTGGAATGCGTTGAATCCTGCCTTTTCAAGGAATTCGACGATGGTCTCCAATTTGAGCGCGACACCTTCAAGCGCCTCGTGGCTTCCGACCAGTCGCGTGCGCTGCGTCATGCCTTCTTCGTTGAGCGCGCCGCCACCAAGATTGACGGTCTGCCGAAGGACACTGCTAAGCAGAATATTGAATACGCCGCGGTTGTCGGCTGCGGCACTATGGGCGTTGGCATCGCAATGAATTTCGCCAATGCAGGCATTCCGGTCACTGTGCTGGAGACCAAAGACGAGTTCCTACAAAAAGGCCTCGGGGTCATACGTAAGAATTACGCTGCGAGTGTCGCTAAAGGACGCATTTCGCAGGACGAGATGGATGGTCGCATGTCTTTGATTTCTGGAATTGCAGATTTCAATCAACTCGGCGAGCCGGATGTTGTGATTGAAGCAGTATTCGAAAAGATGGACGTCAAAAAGCAATTGTTCAACGAATTGGATGGTCTGATGCCGGCCAAGACTATTCTTGCCACTAATACCTCGACCCTTGACGTCAACGAGATTGCATCGGCAACGGGGCGGCCGGAGAAGGTCATCGGCACTCATTTCTTCAGTCCAGCCAATGTTATGCGCTTGCAGGAGAATGTGCGGGGCTACAAGACTTCAGACGAGACCATTTCTACCATCATGGCGCTTGCCAAGAAACTTGGCAAGGTTGGTGTACTGGTCGGAGTATGCGACGGATTCGTTGGCAATCGCATGCTGCACGCCTATACACGACAGGCCAATTTCCTCCTTGAGGAAGGCGCATTGCCTCAGGAAGTTGATAAAGCGATTTTCAACTTTGGCTTTCCCATGGGGCCCTTTGCCATGGGTGATCTTGCTGGCCTGGATGTTGGCTGGCTGATCCGCAAAGCGCGCAACAAGGATAAGCCCAACAATCTGCGCTATTCGCCGATCGCCGATCGCATCTGCGAAAAAGGGCGCTTCGGCCAGAAGACCTCCGCCGGCTGGTATCTCTATAAGGAAGGTAGCCGAGCACCGGTCCCCGACCCTGAGATCGAACAGCTCATTTTAGATGTCTCAGAGGAGCTCGGTTTTGATCGCCGTGCCATCGGTGAGCAGGAGATCGTCGAGCGATGCATCTACACTATGATCAATGAGGGAGCGAAGATACTCACCGAGGGTATCTCCCAGCGTCCTGGTGATATCGATACAGTGTGGCTCCACGGTTATGGCTTTCCACGCCAGCGAGGAGGGCCGATGTTCTACGCTGATTCGGTCGGCCTCAAACAAGTCTATGACGTCATAAGCACTCTTTATGATAAGTATGGCGACTGGCTTGAGCCGGCGCCGCTTTTAAGGGAGCTGGCCGAAGCCGGCAAAGGTTTTGGAGACCTGTAGAGATGGAATTGTCTCTCTCCAGCACTGATTTAGCCTTTCGACAGGAAGTTCGCGACTTCATCCGAGCCAAATTGCCCGTCGACATCCAATCCAAGGTCGAGCACCGTCAGCGGCTGGTAAAGGAGGATTACGTTCGTTGGCAAAAAATTCTCTACGAAAAGGGCTGGATCGCGCCGGGTTGGCCGTTAGAGCATGGTGGCACCGGTTGGACACCTTTGCAGCGCCACCTCTTTGAGGAAGAGCTTGCTGCCGCCTCAGCGCCGCGCATCATGCCTTTCGGTCTTTCCATGGTGGCGCCGGTGATCATGGCTTTCGGCAGTGCAGTACAAAAGGAACATTACCTGCCACGCATTCTCTCCAGCGAGAATTGGTGGTGCCAGGGTTATTCCGAACCCGGTTCGGGTTCTGATCTCGCCTCGCTTGCTACCAAGGCGGTGCCAGACGGCAATGATTATATTGTTACCGGTCAGAAAACTTGGACTACCTTGGCGCAATATGCCGACATGATTTTCTGCCTTGTGCGTACTTCGACGGAGGGTAAGCCACAAGAGGGTATCTCCTTCTTGCTAATTGACATGCGCTCGCCGGGCATCGAGGTACACCCGATCCGCACTGTGGATGGCGGCACAGAAATCAACGACGTATTTTTTGACAATGTACGCGTGCCACAAGCCAATCGGATCGGCGAGGAGAACAAAGGCTGGACCTACGCCAAGTATTTGCTCGGTCACGAGCGCACGGGCATCGCAGCCGTCGGTCGCTCCAAGCAGGAGCTACGCCAGCTCAAGGCTATTGCCCGGTCGGAGCCGGTTGGCGAAGGCAGCCTTGCTGAAGACGACATCTTCGCTGGCAAGGTGGCGGATTTGGAAATTGAGATATTGGCGCTCGAATCTCTTGTGCTACGCATCGTCGCAGATGAAACAGCGGGCCGAGCACCCGGTCCGGAGGCCTCGATTCTGAAAATTCGCGGCACTGAAATCCAGCAGCGCCTGAGCGAGTTGGCCCTCGAGGCGATCGGCTATTATGCCAATCCTTATATAGCCGAAGCGCGTGAGGCAGGCTGGAATGAGGCGCCCATCGGTCCAGAACATGCGACCAACATCGCCCCGCATTACTTTAACTGGCGCAAGGCCTCTATCTATGGCGGCACAAACGAAATTCAAAAGAACATCATCGCGAAGATGGTACTCGGGCTATAGCGGGCGAATGAGATGAATTTTTCCCTAAACGATGAACAAATGCTGTTTAAGGAAAGCGTCGAAAATTTCGTCGCCAAGGAATTTCCTTCTGATCAGCGACGGTTTCTGAATGAGAGCGAGGAGGGCTTCAGCCGTGATCATTGGGCCTGCTTCGCCGAGCTCGGTTGGCTTGGCTTGAGTATCGCAGAACAGAATGGCGGGCTCGGCGGATCGGCCCTCGATCTGGCGTTACTGATGGAAGGCTTCGGTCGCGGACTGGCGCCTTCGCCTTATTTGGCGTCAGTTGTACTCGGTGGCGAGGTAGTAGAAAGGGCGGGGAGTAGGGAGCAAAAGGCGGCTATCTTGCCGGCGTTGTTAGCAGGAGAGATGTTGTTGGCCTTCGCCTATGCCGAGCAGGGTGGACGCTACGATCTCGCTCGGATCCAAGTCCGGGCAGAAAAGAAGGAGCAGAGTTGGTTACTCTATGGCCAAAAGAGCGTTGTTTTTTACGCTCAAAGTGCTGATAAGCTCATCGTTTCTGCGGCGGCGGCTGAAGGAATCTCGCTCTTCCTGCTAGACAGTGGTGCCTCGGGTCTCAAACTGCGATCTTACCCCACTATCGACGGCCTTCGCGCCGCCGAAGTGATTTTAGATGGTGCGTCCGCTCAGCCTCTTGGTGCGCCGGGCGAGGCACTGCCGGTGATCCAAAGCGCGGTCGATAGAGCGACCATCGCGGTTTGCGCTGAGGCTCTTGGCATCATGAATGCGCTAATTGAGATGACCCTGGCCTATGTCGCTGAACGCAAACAGTTTGGCACCGCTATTGGTAAGTTCCAGGTACTGCAGCACGCGCTAGTCGATATGTATATGGCCCAAGAATTGTCTAAATCGCTAACTTATCGCGCTGCAGCGGCCCTCGCTGCGGAGGACTCAGGCACTAGTGCCCTGGCAGCTAGCGCGGCCAAGGTGCAAATTGGCAAGGCTGGCAGGCTGATTGGCCAGCAAGCGGTGCAACTCCATGGGGGCATGGGCATGACTGACGAGTTTGCCATCGGTCACTACTTCAAGCGCTTGGCAATGATCGAAACTCTGTTTGGCGACACAGATCATCACCGCCGCCGCTTTGCGTCGCTGGCGAAGGAGTAAGGTACAAAAATTTTTCATTCCATGCACGCAATATGCTAGAAGCCGGGTTCTTCGCGATTGGGGCGTAGCCAAGTGGTAAGGCATCGGGTTTTGGTCCCGTGATCGGGGGTTCGAATCCTCCCGCCCCAGCCATTTTTTCTCTG
>MDTE01019593.1_pt1 | contig 47400 bp, 42 predicted proteins | sample 811231 | NCBI WGS metagenome assembly MDTE01 (sample SAMN05326651, study PRJNA326480) | marine metagenome | isolation source: seawater | place: Indian Ocean: Red Sea | collected 2010 | reverse complement strand
TTCTGAACCCACAATCAAGTTTGGATGACTTATTTTAGGAAGTTTGCTCAAGATCTGAACCAGATCTTCTTGATTAATTTTTGCCGCTCAACCAGCGCAATGAGATAATTCGGTTAATCTAACTTCAGACATAGTATCCGTCCTATAGTTTGTTGCATTCTCTGCATTTTATCTTAATATAAACCATATATCTAATGTCGCTAGTATTTTAATCAAAATCACAGAAACTCATTTTTAAAATCATTGACAGCAAACAATACCAAGCTTATCATTACTTTATGCGTTCCGTTCATGAACAGAACGATTCGTTCGATGCTGTTAACGAAAGAGAAATGTTAGCTCTTAAGCACATCGAATTGAATCCAGAAATAACTCAGCGGCAACTGTCTAAAAGCGTTGGCATAGCCCTGGGCTTGACTAACGTTTTAATCAAGAACTTAGCTCAAAAAGGATATATCAAAGCCTCTCAAGCCGGTTGGAAACGATGGCTCTACAACCTAACTCCGGAAGGGATAAGCCACAAAATAAACTTGACACAAAAGTATATCAGTAGAACCATCTACAATTACAATGTCATTAAGCAGTCTATAAGAACAGATCTTACACTCACCTCCCTGCATCTGGAATCACGTGTAGCAATAATAGGAACTAGTGACTTTGCCGAGCTAGTTTATTTAGCTCTCAAGAATCACGGCATAGATGATATAGAAGCATTCACAACTACCCCAGAACCTGGCCAAAAATTCTTAGGAATGCCCGTAAACAAAACATCTAAAACTGCACTCAGAGACTTTGATAAGATCTTCTTTGCAGATATGGGTTCCGATGAAAATGCCTTCTCTATCTTAGGAACAAGTATCCCAAAAACAAGAATTATTGCATTCACACTAGACGGCAGACCCGTCGAGAGGACTTAATTAATCCAATGTGGTATGTATTAAAAATAAGAGGGACCCATGCTCGTTTCATACGGACCGAGCTTTCAATGTATGGCCTCAAAACTTACTATCCCATGTTAAAACATTACAATGATTTTTCTAATTGGAACCTAAAACCTTTATTCCAAGGATATATGTTCATCCAAATCGATAACCTCGAGCAATCAGAGACACTAATACATAGGATACGAGGAGTTATCGATTTCTTACGGCAAGATCAAGAGCCAGCAAATTTATCACAAACATTTATAGACCAGCTCTACATCAAAGTTAATGAGATAAATGAACAAGAAGGCGTGTGGAGAACTTTTAACGTTGGGGACAAAGTTCTCTTAGAATCATATGGACTATCCACTGTGGGTACAGTGGTTCAACATTCAATGTCCAATAAAACTAGAGTTCGGATATTGATCGATTTAATGGGGAGAGAAATCAAAGCAGAGGTTAATTGGTTTGATTTGTCTCCTTATCAGCCTTCCAACAACCACCCCAAAACTTACAACACAAGGAGGACAAGAGGACGAAACCGTCCAATAAAAACCTATATAAAAGCATAGTGAATCCTTCACACAACAAACCGATTCTTGTAGAAGCGTCAGCTCCGAGATCGCCACATAAACAATGCTCTACGCCAGCAAAGGGCGGAGCTTTACCAAATTTTACATGTCTTCTAACCTGAAACATAAAATCGACAACAAAACGGCGAAAATATCAGTCATTGGTGCTGGGTATGTCGGTTTACCGCTTGCAATAGCATTTGCATCATCCGGTTTCAAAGTATGTGCTATCGATAACGATGAAGTCAAAGTAAAGCAAATCAACGCAGGTGAATCATATATACCTGATATCTCTGCACAAACCATCAGAGAATTATCGATTAAAGAGGCCCTTGTAGCCACTACAGATTATTCAGTTATAGAGTCCTCTGATTGTGTAATAATTTGTGTGCCAACACCCGTCAGCAAGACTCGAGATCCAGATGTTTCATTCATAATTGATGCAGCTAATTCGATCTCAAATTATGTCCACAAAGATATGCTTATAGTTTTAGAAAGCACCACATATCCTGGAACGACAGAAGAAATAATAGTTCCTATATTAGAGGATTCTGTAAAAGGAAAATTCAAAATAGGGAAAGATATTTTTGTTACATTCTCTCCCGAGAGGATTGACCCCAACAATCAAACTTGGACAGTAATTGATACACCCAAAGTGTTAGGCGGCATTACACAGGCTTTTACAGAAATTGGAATTTCCCTTTATCAATCTGCAATTCAAACTATTGTTCCCGTTTCATCTACAAAAGTGGCAGAAATGGTGAAGCTACTCGAAAATACTTACCGAGCAACAAATATAGGTTTGGTCAATGAAATCGCGATTATGTGCGACCGCCTGGGTATAGATGTTTGGGAGGTTATAGAGGCTGCTGCGACCAAACCTTTTGGATTTACTCCGTTCTACCCTGGGCCAGGCTTAGGAGGACATTGCATTCCTGTAGATCCTCAGTTTCTGGCATGGAAATTAAAAACCTTAAACTACAATGCTAGGTTTATCCAACTAGCCACCGATATAAACGCCGGGATGCCAGAATATGTGGTCGGCAAGATTGTTGATATTCTTAATGACTCGGGTCAATCGGTGAAAGGATCTAAGATCCTGGTACTGGGGATAGCTTACAAACCAGATGTTTCAGATTATAGAGAATCACCTGCATTAGACATCATCGACATATTGGATAAAAAAGGTGCATTTGTTTCGTATCATGATCCATATATACCAACTTTAAAATACGAACATCTAAACATGGAATCTATTGACATCAATGAACCCAACTTTGAATCCTTCGACTGTATAGTAATAGCCACAAACCACAGCAGTTATGACTGGGACTGGATAATAAAATGTAGTCAATGCATATTAGACACCCGTAATGCGACTGCTCATACAAAACTCAATAAATCAAATGTGGTCAAACTATGACACAAACATATTTGGTTACAGGATCTGTTGGTTTTGTTGGTACACAAGTTTGCTCTCAATTGTTGGAATCTGGTCACAATGTTATTGGAATTGATTCAATTAACGACTCGTATGATCCAACGATCAAACACTTCAGATTGAATCAACTAGAAAGATATGAGCTTTTCGAATTTCACAACATCGATATATTAGATAAGCCATCACTTGATCAATTTTCAGACTACAGAATAACAGGCATCATTCATTTAGCTGCTAGAGCAGGTGTAAGACAATCATTGTTGGATCCTCATATGTACTTAAACACTAACATCATAGGGACATTGAATTTACTCGAACTTTGTAAATCAAGTAATATACCAAAACTAGTGTTGGCATCTACATCTAGCCTATATGGTGAAACACATTCAAATCTTATAAGTGAATCCAGTCCTACTGATCTACCATTGACTCCTTATTCTGTATCTAAAAAGTCGGCAGAACTAATATGTTATTCATATCATTCCCAGTACAACATAGATATCAGTATAAATAGATATTTTACTGTATACGGGCAATTTGGACGTCCTGACATGAGCATTTTTAAGTTTATTAAACTAATCAACGAAGGCCGTCCATTAACTATATACGGGGATGGGAGCCAAACAAGAGATTTTACTCATGTAAATGATATAGCATCAGGCACAATTAAAAGCCTAAAAGACGTTGGCTACGAAATATTCAATCTAGGATCCAATAATCCAGTCTCAATAAATGAAGTGATACAAACGATCGAAAATAAGCTAGATAGAGTGGCAACCAAAGAATTTTCTCCACGAAACAACGCGGACGTTACTTCTACATATGCAGATATTAGTAAAGCCTCCCAAATCCTACATTGGCAACCACAAATATCATTCGAAGCAGGAATACAGATGACCATAGACTGGTATATGGCCAATCAGGAATGGTTTACTAAGATCGAAATAGATTCATAGGAGGAAGAATGAAAGTAGTAGCAATCATACCTGCTCGAATGGGGTCAAGCCGATTCCCCGGGAAACCATTAGCAAATATTCTAGGATTACCAATGATAGAACATGTCAGAAAAAGGGTAGCCTTATCAACAATTTTATCTGATGTGTACGTGGCCACATGTGACAAAGAAATTCATGACGCAATCACCAAATTAGGTGGTAAATCTATCATGACTTCTTCCGATCACCAGCGTGCTAGCGATCGTACTGCCGAAGCAGCCGAATCAATAAGCGCAGATGTGATCGTGATGGTGCAAGGGGATGAGCCAATGACCTACCCCGATATGATCGATTTAGCATTACAGCCCATGATCAAGGATCCATCTATTATATGTACCAATCTTATGAAACGTATCACAGATCAAGATGACTACTTAAACCCTAACACTATTAAAGTTGTAACCGATTTACAATCCAATGCCCTTTACATGTCCAGAAGTCCAATACCCCATTTGAGCAATAACAATAATTTACTTGAAACACCTATTTACAAACAAGTCTGTATCATCCCTTTTTCTAAATCAGGCCTAGAACTTTATACACAACTAGATCCTACGCCCTTAGAAATAGCCGAATCTGTTGATATGAACAGATTCTTAGAACATGGCCATAACGTGAAAATGGTTCAAAGTGACTATGACAGCCACGCTGTAGATAATACTGAAGATCTTAAATTAGTAACTAAGTTAATGGAAGAAGATCCTTTAACCCAAGCTTATATAGGTATTACTTCTTGACAGTTGAAAAAAAACGGATCTTAGTGTCGGCTCCTTATTTCCAACCTGTAATCAAGGATTATATTCATGTTTTTGAAACATATAACTTAGATCCCATTGTTCCAGAAGTTACTGAAAGATTAGAAGAGCATGAACTACTTAGTATAATTCATGATATTGACGGAGCAATATGTGGGGATGATCGTTTTACGCGTAAAGTTTTAGATGCAGCCAAAAGTCTAACAGTTATCTCAAAATGGGGAACAGGGATTGATTCAATTGATAACCAATACGCTGCTAAAAAAAACATAAAAGTCTTCAACACACCTAACGCATTCACAAATCCAGTTTCAGACACAGTGTTAGGCTACATACTTACATTCGCGAGACAACTACATTCCATGAATGATGATGTTAAAAGTCATATTTGGGAAAAACGTAACCTTGTATCGTTATACGAGTGTACATTAGGAATCATTGGTCTTGGCAATATTGGACAAGCCGTCGCGAAGAAAGCACAACCGTTTGGCATGACTTTGATAGGATATGATCCAACCCGTCCGGCTCAAACATTCATAGAAAGCACCGGCATTACGTTAGTTGATATACAGACCATACTTAAAGAATCAGATTTCATAACATTAAACTGCAATTTAAACAAATCTAGTTTCCACCTACTTTCAAATGAAGAATTTTCCATGATGGTTAGGCGCCCCTACATAATAAATGCTGCTCGTGGGCCACTTATAAATGAATCAGCATTGGTTGAAGCACTCAAATCTAATAAAATCAAAGGGGCAGCACTAGACGTTTTTGAAGAAGAGCCACTTCCGCATGAAAGTCTTATCAGGAACTTCAATAATGTATTGCTAGCTCCTCATAATTCTAATAGTAGTCCTGATGCATGGACGAAAGTACATGAGAGTACTTTGGCTAACCTACTTCATGGATTAGGACTAAAATAATGAGTACGCCAACAGCATCAGTAATTATACGCACCTATAACGAAGGCAAATATATTGAACCTTTATTGAAATCTATCCTTTCCCAGACCGTGCAGAATATTGAAATTATATTAGTAGATTCAGAATATACCGACGATACCGTACAAATTGCATCTAAGTATTGCGATAATATCATTCACATCAAGAAGTCCGACTTCACATTTGGGTATTCACTAAACAAAGGGATAGAACAAGCAATGGCGGATTATTTAATACTGGTATCCGCCCACACATTACCTTGCCATAACAATTGGGTTGAAAAATTACTTAATCCATTAAATGACCCGAGTATCGCAATGGTTTACGGAAAACAAATTGGCGATTCCAATTCTAGATACCCAGAATACACAGATCTCCTTAGAACATTTGCAGATGAATCCAAGGTATTACAAGCACCAAATTATTTTTCCCATAACGCCAACGCTAGTCTCAGAAAATCTTTTTGGACTGATCATCAATTTAACGAAGAATTACCTGGTCAAGAAGATATCGAATGGGCCAAGTTCTGGATGGAAAAAGGGTTTAACGTGTTTTACCAGCACGAGGCCAGCATAATTCACAGTCACCGAGAAACGTGGCGTCAGATCAAGAATAGATTCAGGCGTGAAACACAAGCTATGGTAAATATTGGTACATACAAGCGGACTCATCTGATCAAACTCGTAATTACAGAATTATATAGAGCCCTAGAAGACCTCTTCAAAATCAAAGAACAACAAAAGTTCATTCATCCTATTCGCGACATATTTTTTTACAGATGGACCAAAATAATGGGTTCGTTTGTGGGTTGCATTACTCATAAATGAAAAAAATGCTATATGTTTTCAGGGAGTTTAATGATCTTGATCACATGACACCTGTACTCGACCAAGCACTTACATTACATCCTGAGGAAACTATCATAACTTGCATAAATCCTAATTTGGACCTCAAAGACGACTTTCGGTTGAAATACCTCCAAAGTAAATACAATGTTAAGGTTCAATATATATATGATCTATATTGCAATTCATTGGGTTTAAAATTATTTTCCAGAGTAACCAATAGAATATTATTTTCAAAAAGTGCTTTCTCAATTGTTGCCTCTCTGAAACAAAAACTTAGGAACAAACTCTATAATTGCAGGCTGAAAATCAAACTATTCAATGAACTTTGGTTCCAATCATTAATACAAAAACACAACATTGGAGCCGTCATAGTAGATTACGGCTCCAAGCACAAGTTCATATACGAAACTATTAGTAATGCATGCCACGTCCACTCTATACCAATCATTGGTATGCCACATGGAATGGATGCCACAACAAATAACTTTGTAAGCGATGTGACCCATTTAAAGCAAGACACCGGTCATTTAGAAAAAACTTGGGGATGGATCAATAATTTTATCGTTGCATCGGAAGGAATAAAACAGAAATACTCAAAAGAAGGCTTACCACTTCATAGTATGAAAGTGTTAGGCAATCCACGATTTGCCAAATCTTGGCATGATAAATATAGATCTATAATCAACGTACATCCATCAAATATAAAAGGTTCAAAACTCAAAATTATCTTTTTCGACCATGGTAGTAGATACAGAGTTAACACAGACAATATATATGCAACACTCAAATCGATAGACCAATTACCGTATACTGATCTAGTAATTAAGCCACACACTAGAGAATTACTATCTGACCATCGACTTACTTCCGTAGGGCGCACTTCAAGCGAACATTCTATCCATCTTATTAATTGGGCTGATGTTGTCATAAACCATTTATCTAGTATCGTATTCGATGCTTATCATCTGAACAAAATCTTTATATACCCCAATTATTTCACTGAAAACTCAATGGTATGGGAAAAATATAATGCTTGTTGGGCGGTATCAAATATTAATGAAATGATCGATGCAATAACCAGTATCCACACCGGGAAGTACCAACTTCCTTATAGACAAAAACATGTAGATAAACTACTCAATGATCAGGTTTATGGCAATCAGCCTGACACTAACATTTCTCTACTATATCTAAACCATATCAAGTCAATAATTAATACATAGCCAATAATCATGTTAAGACAACAAGTAACGCGAACGATACGAGAGAATTCAAAAAGCATACTCAAGTTGCTAATCCTAAATTTAATTATTCCCCCTATAGAAATCGGGATCTTCGGACTAATATTCCTTATTCTGAATGGCACGGGTATCCCTGAAATCGTAAACATAATTAGCAACTATATAACCATCCCTATTTCATTTGAAACTTCAATATGGTCAATACTTACCCTGCCAACAATAACGTTACTAACTATTATCATTTGGGCTTTTCTGCGAATGGCCAGAGCCATTATTAATGCCAACACTAGATATAACATTCTTACCAGTCAAGAAACAGAGGTCGTAAATTTATATTTCAATATCAGTGGAGACGCTAACAACAAAGAAAATACGGAGGACATATCCAATCTGATATTACAGTTATCTGGAGCTCTAGCTGCTTACACAATGGCCTGGATCGGATTAGCATCAGCATTGATATCAATTATTATGATGTCTATAACAGCGATACTTACTGAACCTATAATCACTCTAATAGCGATAACTCTAGGCGCTATTTCCGTAATTATAAACAAGCAAAACTTTAAACACATTCAATCTATTGGAAATATAAAAGTAACCACACAAAGAGAAATGCTTTACGAAGTGAATCAAAGTATCCGAGGGTTCGAAATGGTTAGATTTGACGACCTAAAGCATGTAGTTATGCAAAGAATGAGAAGAATTATTGATAAAGACAAAAGTTGGAGAGTAGATAAACGCACAACTTCAGAACGTGTCACAATGATGTCTGATTCATTTGGACTAATCTCATTATTAGTCATAATATCACTCTCAAGTATCCTTCTACCCGTTGCTATCGAAACGTTATTGATACTCATCCTTCTATTTAGTCGCCTCAGATCTTACACAGCTGAATTCCAGTCACAATGGACAATCATGAAAGAATTCACATCTGGGACACACAAGCTTATCGAGACAAAGTATAGACTAATTCAAAACAGCACAACGAGACGAAAAATAATAAATGACATTGACAGCATCTCAATACAGGACCTATCTTTTGGATTCGATGAAGAATTGATACTCGATAACATCTCTGCTGAAATTCACAAAGGAGACCAAATCCTTCTTACCGGTAAATCAGGCAATGGGAAATCTACCTTCCTTAAGTTAATCTCCGGATATTATCAACCTCACGCCGGCTCAGTAAATTTCAAAACCGAACTACTTGGTCATCATAAAAGTACTGATCTAAATATAGCAAGTCACGTATTCTATGCATCTAACGAAATGTATTTACCTAATTTAACACTGAAAGATTTTATCGACCCAGATAACCGTTACAGTACAGTCGAAATCAAACATATATTGCATCAAAGTTGTTTAGATGAACTGGTAGAAAATGATGGTTCTCTAGAAAATACAATAGGAGATAATGGCTCTTATCTATCCTTGGGTCAGAGGCAACGATTGATATTATCCCGAATCTACTCGAGATCTCCCGCTGTTGTCATTTTGGATGAAGTAACTTCCAATTTAGATGAAGCTACTGAACGCGATGTATTAACCAAACTGATGAACCATTTAAACCCAGATACCATCATTATAATATCTTCGCATCATCATCCTCCCATATTAGATTTTAATAAAACGTATCAATTATCATCCGGTCGTTTGAATATACTTTGCCATTCCAAAAATCCATCAGACAGGGAGAACTCTCATGCAAAATAACAATGAATTTTCCATCAACAATAATAAAATAGGTAATGGGAGATGTTTTATAATCGCAGAGATAGCCCAAGCACATGATGGAAGTTTAGGCACAGCCCACGCATACATAGATGCCGTCGCCAATGCAGGGGCAGATGCCATAAAATTCCAAACCCATATAGCCTCTGAAGAAAGTACACCAGATGAGCCATTTCGTGTCCAATTTAGCAAGCAAGATGCTAGTAGATACGAGTACTGGAAGAGAATGGAATTTACACAAGCCCAGTGGGAAGAGCTACATGACCACTGCACTCAATTAGGCATTACTTTTCTAAGCTCCCCTTTTTCAGAAGTAGCAGTAGATATGCTTGACAAAATAGGTGTCCCAGCATGGAAAATAGCTTCTGGAGAAGTTAGCAATATACCGATGCTAACTAAAATCGCCCAAACTAATAAGCCCGTCTTACTATCTACAGGGATGAGCGACATCGCTGAAATCCAAAACACCGTTGCGTTCCTAAAGGAGTTTGGAGTTCCTGTCCTAGTCTTCCAAACAACAACAGCTTACCCCTGCCCCCCAGAACAAATCGGCATTAATAACATTTCAGTCTTAAGAGAACTGCTAGAAGTTCCTGTAGGACTATCGGATCATTCTGGTACTATTTTCTCACCATTAGCTGCCTCAGCTATACGGATAGACATGTTAGAAATACATGTGACTTTTTCGAAGCAAATGTTTGGTCCTGATGTTCCTGCATCCATAACAATCGATGAATTATCACAAGTAGTGAAAGGAATCCGATATATAGAACAAATGATTAACAACCCTGTAAATAAGGATCAAATGGCTGAAGATTTAAAGCCATTGCGTGATTTATTTGCAAAAAGTATTGTAGCTACCAAAAACCTAGAGCCCGGACATAAATTGACAGAGAAAGACTTCGCATTTAAAAAACCTGGAACCGGATTACCTCCAAATGAAGCACCTAATATTCTAGGGAAATACTTAAACAAACAAATCAGAATCGACAAACCCATACTATTAGAAGACCTAGATTAGAGTCGTTATGCCTCAACCAAATATATTAGCAATAATACCTGCAAGAGGTGGGTCAAAATCCATACCCGATAAGAATCTAGCCGAATTATCAGGCAAGCCTTTAATTGCACATAGCATAATTAGTGCAATTGAAACCTCTTCAATAACCAAAGTCTTGGTGACCACAGACTCTGATAAAATTTCCAGTGTCAGCAAGAAATATCACGCGGAAGTCCCATTTAAAAGACCCGCTGACCTTGCGAGAGACGATACTCCAGACCTCCCGGTATTTCAGCATTGTCTGAATTGGTTGAGAAATAAGCAATCGTATGAGCCTGATTTAATTGTTCATTTAAGACCTACTACCCCTTTCAGAGATACGGATGTTATTAATGAATGTATATCAAAAATGATCGAAAATACAAACGCACATTCCTTGCGAGTAGTTACTCCAACGCGAGAGCATCCGTACAAAATGTGGACATTAACCGAAGATTACGGCTATCTTACTCCTCTACTTTTCTCAGATATTCATGAACCATATAACCAGCCTAGGCAATCGTTGCCGACATCATATTTCCAGCCCGGGTATTTGGACGTTATACGGACAAGTACTATAACCGACCTTAACTCTATGTCAGGCACTAAGATTATCGGTCATATTCTTGAAGACCCCAATATTGTAGATATAGATGACCAATTAAGCTTAGATTTTTCTAGGTTTATTCATGGGCAATAAATTAAAGCCTATGACCGAATTGAGCGCATTAGTGGTCGGCTTAGGATCAATCGGTACCCGGCATTATCAAAACCTAAAATCATTAGGGCTCACTAAGTTGGGAGTACTCCGGACCGTCAACAAGAGTATTCCTCCTGTAGATTTAAATGGTACGCGCATTTATCAAAATTACCAATCAGCATTAAAAGACCGTTATGACGCTGTATTCATCTGTAATCCCACTTCTCTACATATGAACTATGCATTACAAGCAATAAAGCAAATGTCCAATGTTTTTATTGAAAAGCCATTATCTAACAGCATGGAATCTATTTCAGAAATGCTTAGATTAATAGACAAACATAATTTAAAAGTCGGACTAGGGTATCAAATGAGATTTCATCCCAATTTATTAGACATAAAAAAATGGGTTTCTTGCCAAAGAATAGGGGATATAATTCATATTAACGTAAATTCCGGTGAGTATTTACCGTTATGGCATCCATGGGAAGATCATACTAATAGCTACGCCTCCAGAAAAGAATTGGGAGGAGGAGTGGGGCTCACCCAAATACATGATATTGATTATTTGACATGGATATTTGGAAAACTTGAACTCATTTATGCATATGGAGGCAATTCAAATAGATTAGGGACCAACGTTGAAGATTATATTAGTGCCACGCTACGAACATGTGATGATGCTACAATCCATATACATCTTGATTACCTGCAGAATCCACCTAGCAGAACCATGAAAATTATCGGACAAGACGGTAATATCGAATGGAATTATTACCAAAACGTAGCAAAGTTAACTATTTCAGGTGAGATTGAAGAAATCTCTCAAGTAGAGCCCACTTGGGAAAGGAATACAATGTTCATAGAAGAAGTTAAGGATTTCCTTTACGCCATAACTAATGATGGGCAACCTTGTAGTACAGTTCAAAACAGTTTACAAGGATTAGAGACCACGTTATCAATGACTAAATATATAGAAAAGAAGTAAGGTCAATTACTATGTACGACATCAATTTCATACACAAAGCAGACAAGCTCAAACAAGAGTTAATGTTAGGGCATATATCCAGCAAAGATATTGCTAAGATCGAAGAACAGATGGAGTCTCTTCGATCATCAAAACCTCATGTATTTAATATCGAAACAACGAACCACTGTAATATGACATGCATAATGTGCCCCCGAACTACCCTAATGACGCGCTATATTGACTGGATAGATGATCAAACATTTGAAAACGTCTTAGACCAGATGACCCCACACACTCCACAAAACATGTCAGAGTTTTGGAATTTCATAAAAACAGAATACGGAATTACTTTCGATGAACACTCTGAAAATGCATTTTATTTCTACGTGGTTTCTAGATGCGTTATCCTACACGGCTACGGTGAACCACTAGTGGATAAGAATATTGTTAAAAGAGTTCAAGCTTGCACTGACCGCAATATACCCACTTATTTCTCTTGTGTCCCGGCTAACCTATCAGTGAAACGAGCAGAATCAATTATGGACGCAGGTCTTACCGTATTAAAATGCTCAATCGATGCCTTAGATGACTCCAACGCTAAACGTATAAGAGGTAAATATAATAATTTTGAAAAAGCATATCAAACAATCAAAGATGTGATTGAAATGAAAAACGAGAAAGGATACAAGACTTTAATCGTACCTACAATGATTGAGTTAAACGAAAACCCTGACAACCAATCTATGCAGAAAGAGTTCATGGACATGTGGAAAGATCTCGATGTTTATGCCTATGTAAAAAGCCAAGATAACAGATGGTATTACGAAGAAGATACTGACATGACCAATAAATCACATTATGCACAGCAATATTGTGAGTACCCGTGGTCGTCCATGACTGTTATGGCCAACGGAGATGTTGTACCTTGTACCCAAGACTACAATTGCGAAATGAAATTAGGAAATGTTAAAGATCAATCACTTGAAGACATATGGAACGGCGATAAATATAAGCTTTTGAGAGAATGGCACATAAAAGGAAACTTCCCTGCAAATTATAAATGTGCCAACCGTTGTGATCAAACAAAATTACACCAGGTAATACATAAAAATTCCAATAATAAGAAGTAAACTAGATGAATAACAATTCACTAAATATAAATGATCTTATAAAAAGAGACCCTCCTACAATAATTGCAGAAATAGGATGCAATCATAAAGGAGATTTTGAAATAGCCAAAGAGATGATTCGGGTGGCCAAAGTCTTCTGTGATGCGCAATATGTGAAATTCCAAAAACGAAATCCTAAAGAACTGCTAACCACCGAACAATACAATGCCCCACACCCAGTACAAGAGAATGCATATGGGGATACTTATGGAAACCACAGAGAATACTTGGAATTCTCAGCCGAACAACACAAAGAACTTATGGAATATTGTAAAGAAATCGGAATAGGATATAGTACTTCAGTCTGGGATTTAACCTCCGCAACAGAAATCGTTAAACTAAACCCACCTTTCATCAAAATAGGCTCGCCTTCAAACACCCACTATGCAATGCTCACTTACCTTTGTGAAAACTATCCTGGGGACATCCATTTGTCATTAGGCATGACTACCCCTGAAGAAGAAACCCAAATAATCAACCTATTCCAAACTTTTAACAGAGTTAAAGATTTGGTCCTTTACCATTGCACTTCTGGGTACCCCGTGCCTCCAGAAGATATATGTCTCTTAACTATTAGCCGGTTGAGATCAGAATATGGAAACCTCGTGAAAGGGATAGGCTTTTCCGCCCATTATACTGGTATTGGTTTGGATGGACCTGCATTCGTGCTGGGAGCAGATTTCATAGAGAGACATTTTACTCTTGATCGGGCATGGAAAGGTACTGACCATGCAGCCTCATTAGAACCAGACGGACTCAGGAGAGTTCGAAAAGACACCATATCAGTTTCACAAGCCTTAAATTACAAAACAGAATCCATCATGGAAATCGAAAAACCCAACAGAGTTAAGCTCAAATATTCAGGATAACATTACTCCGTGGCAATCAAGAAACATCGAATAGCTCTCCTGATAGAACAAGGGTTTGGCGCACGAGTACTCTTGCAAACTGATATTCTTAAAACCTTAGTTGACAACAATTTGGAGCCTGTGATACTTACTTCTGGCACTAGCAGCGTAAAGACTTATTTGAAGACTACTCAGTTTGACTATATACCGGTCCATAAATTAGAAACCACTCTATACGACTGTAATAGCAACAAACCCATCATACGAATACTCCGAATGGTTAGATTATTTTCCTTGAAAACCCAAACTGTTTCTGATCTATTCAAAATGGAAATAAAAGATAGCAAGAACCATCCTAATATTAATAATAAAATAGTGACTACTTTAGTCAGATTATTAGTTTTAATAGCTAAACTTCACCCGATCATGATTCACAGTTTCGTATCACTGGAAAACAAACTTTCTCTTGTTAAAGCAAATCAATCTTTCTTCGAAACTTATAAGCCAGATGCATTATTAACCACCAGTTTAGGGACATTTGATCATGATGCATATGTATTGCGGGAAGCCGTTAGCAGGAATATTAAAACAATCAGTTACATATTAAGCTGGGACAATACCACTGTTCGAGGATTTGGAGTGGATTTAACATCTCATATAATCACATGGTCAAACATTATGAAGTCTGAACTAATAACATTACATCATAAAAAATCTGAAATGATTAATGTTGGAGGAGTACCTCATTATGATTCATATAATGAACCGAACATACTATGGACCAGAGAGGAACTGGATTCCGATTTAAACATCTCCGGAAGAAAAAATATTATTCTTTTAGGGACAAAATCCCCTAATACTTATCAGTCAAATCCCTACGTAGCCAAATTAATATGTGAACTCATTAAGCATAGCCCAGAACTACAAGATTACATGTTACTCGTAAGATTACATCCTATATACTACCGCACAGGTACTAAAAAATTGAATTCAGAAGAATCTGAGTGGCAAAACTTACTCAATCATTATGGACCTGACATCCTATCAATAGACCATCCAGAGATAATTGGTGATGATCTCCGGTATTTAATGTCAGACAAAGAAATAGTTAAACTGGGATCCATACTAAGACACAGTAAAATCGTTGTTAACATGTTTTCCACTCTGAACATCGAATCAAGTATATTTAATGTCCCTACGATCAATGTGAATTTTCAAGACTCAACCATCGATATACAAGGATACAAACAAGCAAGATTTGACATCAAAGCTGATGCCCGTCAGACTCACAACCTCCGAGTTACAGATTACGAAGCAACAGTGGTAGCAAACGAACCAGAGGATCTTGAAAAACTATTAATTGACTCAATAAAAAACCCAGATAATAATTCAAATGGACGGAAGAAACTTGTTGAATCAGAATGCAGTGAATATTTAGGGAATGCAGGCAATCACATTGGTAACTTAATCTCTGAGCTCATAAAGCAATAGAAGCTTCACTATGACTATTTTTATCCATGCATACCGTTCATTTAGTATAAGATATATATTAGGGACCGATATCTTTGAAAAACTCAAATCAAGCGGCAGTAGAATTGTCATATTTGTGCAAGATGAAGAAGTCGACCATTTTAAGAATGTATTCCAAGAGGAACAAATTGAAATTGAACCTGCCTTGTACTATAAATCTCGACATCTCTTGAGGCGCAATTTATGGGTACGTTCTCTAAATCTTCTAAGAATCATGACATCAGGAGGAAAAATCGGTTTCAGAAACAACACAGTCAAAATGAGACGGTTACAATATAGAAAAGAGTTTACAACAGTAAAAAGCAAATTACTGTTTCGTGTACTGGTGATACTATCTATAGTTACATCATCATCTCATCCAGCTCGGATATTATTGAGTAAGCTCATAGCTTATACCTTTGACGGTAAACTATATGACCACTTCTTTAACACCTACAAACCAAGTTTGCTAATAATTTCATCATTGGGTTACGGTATAGATATTCCTTTCATGAACAGTGCTAAACGACATCATTGCAAAATCATTTCAATACCGCATAGTTGGGACAACCCGAGCACTAAAGGTTACAGGGGAGTAAAACCTGATAAGGTGATCACCTGGAATGACACTAATTCCAAAGAAGTTGAAATATTCCACGATATTAAACAAAAACATATATTTACCGGAGGAATTGCCCACTGGGATCAATATTTCAAAAAAGAAGCCACCTGGAAAGACCGCATCTCGTTCTGTCAAAAATACTCGTTACATCCAGACAAAAAGATCTTATTCTATGCATTAAGCGGACCACGGCACTATGAAAGACGATTTGATGTTATTCGAGGTATTCTAGAAACGATCTCTTCTGGCCAAGTGGCCCACCCGTCACAGTTGTTGGTACGATTTCATCCCATCTATGTTGAAGAAGATGGGACAGGGAAAACCATATTAGATCACAACGAAAATATACTAAACGAGCTAATACTAGAGTATGGAGAACTAGTCAAATTTTGGATTCCCAAACGCCCTCATATGAACCAACAGGATTCGCTGTCGATGTCCGACATGCTCGATATGGCCAATGCTATACGTGTTAGTGATCTAGTTATTCAAGAGTATTCTACTCTTATACTCGAATCAGCAATATTTGACAAACCACTTATCAACATGAGCATTTATTACTATGGGAATTTAATGCACTTTACGCATTTAAAGCATGTATTCAAATATAAATCTCTACGAGACGTACGTACGTTTGAGGAATTTAGTAAGGTTACAAACAACTATTTATCCGATCCTTCTATAGATCAGCAACAACGTAGAAGTTTGTTTGAAAATGAAGTGGCTATGAATTCCGGAGCAGCTGGCTCTAATATTGGAAGCTACATCTTGGAACAATTAAATTGATTTATATCAATATTATAATCCTATTTTTGCAGCGGCTATATGAACATTAAATTATTTATATCAGATGTTGATGGGACTTTAACAGACGGTGGAATGTACTACAGTGAATCAGGGGAAATAATGAAAAAATTTAATACTCGTGATGCTTTTGGATTACGGCTCTTGAAAGAAAACGGGATTGAATTGGCCTTAATAAGTGGAGAAGATTCCCCTATAGTAAGATCAAGAGCATCTAAATTAAATATAGATAAAGTATATTTGGGTATATCAGACAAATTATCAATAGTTAAACAAATTTGCCTTGATATGAATATAAATTTAATCAATGTTGCTTATATAGGTGACGACTTAAACGATTTAGAACCTATCGAGCATGTAGGATTGTCGTTCGCTGTCGGAGATGCAGAGGATGCAATCAAAAACCAAGCAGACATCATAACCACTAAGAATGGCGGATATGGGGCTGTAAGAGAAGCATCTAATTACATATTGAGCAAGATCCAAACCCCATAGTGATACATATTGGATTCTCAAATATTCTTAACCAAAATAAGTTAAATGCAACTCAATCCATATCGAACGAACACTCGTTGGATTAACTTAATTATCCTAGATGATTGATCCATTAATCATACAGAAATCTTAAAATTTAGAGAAATTATATGACGCGAAAAATATGTGTAGTGATAACTGCAAGACCTAGTTACTCAAGGATTAAAACTGTCTTGCAAGCCATCCAGAATCACCCAGGATTAGAATTACAACTGATAGTATCTGGATCTGCCTTATTACCTCAATATGGATCCGCGGTCGACTTTATAGTCAAGGACGGGTTTGAACCTTCCGCAGAAATATATCATATCATCTCAGGAGAATCCCTTATCTCTTCTGCTAAATCAACTGGCCTTGCAGTAATAGAATTATCGTCCGAATTAAATGCCCTAAAGCCAGATGCGGTCATCACTGTTGCAGACCGTTATGAAACATTGGCGACCGCGATAGCCGCCTCTTACTTAAATATACCCGTAATCCACATGCAAGGAGGAGAGGTAACTGGTTCAATAGATGAAAAAGTGAGACATGCTGTCACTAAATTATCAGATATACATCTAGTTTGCACCGAGCAAGCATATAATCGGGTCATTAACATGGGAGAAAATCCTAATTCAGTACATCTGACAGGTTGTCCTTCATTAGATATAGCAAAAAAAGTACAGCAAAGTCCTAAAATCGACTTCAATCCATTCACAAAATATAGAGGAGTGGGTACTACCTTTGATATAAGTGAACCCTATCTGATAGTTATGCAGCATCCAATTACTACAGAACATTATGACTCAAACGTGCAAACACTGGCCACATTAGAGGCAATTAACAATTTAGGATTGCCTACATTTTGGTTCTGGCCTAATCCAGATGCAGGATCCGGAGGTATTTCAAAAGAGCTCCGTGTATTTCGAGAACATAATGAAAATAACCTGATCCATTTTGTTCGGAATATGTCTCCAGAAGATTTTCTTAAAATGGCAGCAAACAGTGCTTGTGTTGTAGGAAATTCAAGTGTCGCCATTAGAGAATGCTCTTTCTTAGGTGTTCCTTCCGTCAATATAGGGAAACGACAAATAGGTAGAGAGCGTGGAGCCAACGTATTAGACGTTAATCATGATTCGATGGAAATACTTGATGCGATTAACCAACAAATAAGTCATGGATATTTCCATTCGGACACCCTATATGGCGATGGAAATGCAGGAGACAAAACTGCAAAGATTTTATATGACTGCGATTTAACCATCCATAAACAGTTCTTTGATGCTAACTCATAAACTTAATCTGATATGACAGAATAAAAATGGAAAGAAAATCTAACAATCTAGGCATAATCCCCGCAAGAGCGGGGAGCAAAGGCATCCCGAACAAGAATTTAATGAAGGTGGGAAGCAAAAACCTAATCGAACATGCTATTTATGCTGGGCAAAACAGCCAATTATTAAGTGATTTAGTTATAACATCTGATCACCCAGATATACTGAAAATAGGACAATCATTCAATGTGGATGTCAGAGAGAGACCTAATCACATGGCAACCGATGAATCACCTGTGGTGGAATGCTTACAAGATGCAGTTACTTTCATGGAACAACTAAAAGGAAATCCCTTTCAATACGACAATATAATTCTCCTACAAGTAACATCTCCTATTAGAACTGGAGCAGATATTGATAATGTTATAGAAATAATGAACAAACATCCAGAGATCGAAGGAGTCGTAAGTGTATGTGCCTCGGGTGTTAACCATCCATCTCATCAATATTACTTGGATCAAGAAACCACAGAGACGCTCTGCCTTCTCGAGCCATATGATCACATAGGGGAAAAAGAACGCAGACAAGATGTACAGGATACCTATACCAGATCCGGTGCCCTATATACGGCGCGTCGTAAATGCCTGATGGAACAATCGAAAATGATAGTTGACCTCAAAGCAAGTTATATAATGCCAAAAAAATATTGGTGCAACATCGATGACCCAGATGACCTTGACGTTGCACGAATCATCGTTCCTGCCTGGGAAAATAACTTATTATGATACACATATACAACAATGAGCCCGAAGACTATTCAAATGAAGCTAAACAAATATTATCTTCTATAGGTTATTATCACGAATACCAAGCTCCGCCCGTGGTGGATGTAATTATCACAAGATTGAAAGACCAAATAAACAGCAATTTTCTAGACAACTATCCGGATCTGAAATTCCTTCTTACTGCTACCACTGGACTAAACCACATAGATTTATCTGAATGCGCGAACCGAGGCATCGAAGTAATTTCGTTAAGAGGAGAATTTGATTTCCTGTCAACCATAGCTGCTACAGCCGAGCACACAATAGGCTTAATGCTTTCCATATTAAGAAACATTCCTCAGTCATTTAAAGATGTGCAACTAAATCACTGGGATCGTATGAAATTCAAAGGACATGAATTAAAGGGAAGGAATTTATGTATACTAGGATTGGGGCGATTAGGTATCCAAGTAGCACACATAGCTGAGGCCTTTGGAATGAACATCCAATGCTTCGACACAAAAATATCAGATCAATATCCCACAACTACTAATCTTCATGAAGCACTAACTAATTCCGATATAGTATCTATACATTTACCATATAATACAGACACCCATCATTTACTACAATTTGATTCGCTTATGAAAACCAACCCTGGTGCATTTATCATAAACACATCTAGAGGCCAAATTATTAAAGAATATGATCTGGTCCAATGCCTCACCAACGGGCACTTGGCAGGGGTAGCTGTTGACGTCTTAGAAGATGAATTCAATATGAGTGCCAGCCCGTTGTTACAATATTCACTTCACAATACAAACGTGCTGATAACTCCCCATGTTGGGGGTTGCACGTACGAGTCTATGGAAGCAACAGAGATTTTTATCGCTCAACAATTTGCCCAAGTGTACTCAAAAGCACAATGAACGGACTATTTATAAGTCAATCTGGAAGCTTAGATGTTTTTCATGGTTTGGCAGAGTCAATTAATCAAAAAGCCGGCCTTTCAAAAATAGGCATGCTCCTGTCTCATAGACGGAACTACAATGACTTCATAATAAAAACACCTCATCATAGCCTGCAAGAATATTATCTATTAAAAGAATGGGACATAACCAACAACTACAAACAAGAACAAATAGATCTGGCCTATATAAAGGAACAAGAACGTACACTCAACGTGAACAATTTCTGGGAAGCTTTAATTGTTGATAGAAGGCTTATGCTCGGCCCCAAATGCACCTATTTCCAAGACTACCGGACTAGATTTACACATGAAGACTTACTCAAAATACTCCAGCGCTCTCTCAAGAAAGTAGGACAACTATTCGACGATGTTCAGCCCGATTTCGTTAGCTCTTTTATATGTGTCACACTATCTGAATATCTGGCTTACCTATATGCCAAATCTAAAGGAATACCATATCTCAATATTCGAACAGTAAGAATCAACAATAATATGGTTTATGCGGATCATGTCAGCGAACCTAGTACTCGTATTCAAAAAGTCTATCAAACCAACCAATTACATGACTTTCCATCATCGATTACTGAACAAGCCATGGAGGTGTATCAAAACATTAAACACCGTACGGGGACGTATGAAGGGATTACTATACAAAGAAAACAAGGACCCACTGATATCCTTATCAAATTATTCAAGAAAATGTATAGAATACATCGTTTACCAAGCGTCATTCGGACTGAACTTAAAATTAAATATGGCAGTCTACGAGACATTCACGATCCAGGTGTAATCAAACCCGCTTTTTATGAATATGTAGTTAAACCCATATTAAAACTTTATATACAAGCCAAACTAAAGAGAATCTATGTCAAACCAAATAACTTAACACATGAAAATTACTGCTTTTTCCCATTACATCTGGAACCCGAAAGAGTTTTACTTATATTTGCCCGATATTTCATGAATCAGATTGAAGTCATTAGAAATATCGCCCAAAGTCTTCCTACCGGTATGACATTATTAGTGAAAGAGCATCCTAAAGGATTCGGTAGACACCCATTCAGCTTCTACAAAAAAATACTTAACATTCCAAATGTTCAACTTGCGTCTCCATACACCGCCTCAGAACTAATAATTCAACATAGCAAATTAGTATCAACTATTGCTGGAACAGTAGGCTGGGAGGCAATATTACGGGAGAAACCCGTTGTGATATTCGGGCCAACGGTATATGAATTCTTACCAGATACAATGGTATACAAAATACAAGACTTAACCAATACCAGTAATCACATTAAAAACTTATTATCCAATTACACCTTTGATAAAAACGCGATAATAAAATATATTGCCTCATCTTTAAATGAATCTATCCCAATCAACTTCTATTCAACGCTATTGGCAAGAAACAATGTCGTTACCGTAAATTCAGATTCTGATTGGCAACTCGAAATCAACAAATTAACAGATTACACTCTTGAGTCTCTAAGGAAACATGAACAACAATCACCCAATTAAATTAATTGACTCATTTGAAGGCAGATCCATCGATTCATATTATTGGCAGCAACATACACTTACGTGCAAAATTTCGGAAGAACCTTTGGTCAAAATAGACAATGAGACCCACAATTATAACCTTCATTTTCTTATTGGACTAACAAATGATAATGTCACTAACCAGGAGATTGAGATCATAATTGACTCACATCCGGAGTTTAAACATATCGTTCCCAAACGAATATATTCTTCCATGTCATTGAATAATACATTTAGTCCAGAAGACACATCGATCAATCATCACAAATTGGGTTATAAATTCAAAATGTCAGTGCCTGGTAAAACCACTATTTACATATCCAACACAATGTGGAATCCATTAACTCAAATCAACACCTACTATAATAAGCTTGTACATGATTCAAGCATAGAAGCTCTTCATTACGGAACTAGTGTAAAAAACATTCCTCTGACGGCGTATAAATTATTCCAAGTCAGAAATCCAAACAAACCCTTAATCTTAATAACATCAGGATTTCATCCCACAGAAGGCGATTCTATTGCCACCGAAGCGATCACCGAATCTCTATTAGGCGACTTAAACTATCACACTCACCATTTCGATTTCTTAATGATACCTGTAGCTAACCCTGATGGGTTTGAAGCTGGGCTAAATGGATGCAATACGAATGGAATTAACTTTTTTTGGGATTTTCAAAATCACAATAAAGAAGGATGTCCTGAAGCGTACTACCTTTGGGAACTATTAAAACGATTCCCTCCTAATATTTATATTGATTTCCATGCTTACAGTGTGCAAGGAATCAACAAAACCTTCGGCCCATATGTGAAACCTTCCGTGTTCTATAGTGGATTACCAATAAAAAGAACAGCCAGTGAATTAACAAACAATCTTCAAACGATCCCTGGAAGCAAATCTCAATTGATGTTTGCACCATCTACCTTGTCTTATAAAGTCACTAAAGAATTCAACACAATCACATTTGCAAAATACCATTTGCATCAAGATATGGGCGAGCGCGGAATGAAAGAAACTGCTGTCCTAGTGCTGCAAAAAGTTTTGGAAGCTATTGACACTGTACAATTGCAAACCCAAATCCTATATCCTTATGGGTCTTTCAAAAAATCAATTGTCGATAAATTTATGCAGACCCTTTTTATCAAACGGTATTACGTCCCTAAATCCATCAAAAGATTAATAACTCGTAAAAACAAATGAATGTAACTTTCTGGTCTGATTCTGTTGTCCCTTCAATTGCCGCCAACTCAATTCAGGTTATGAAGATGTGTGACGCCTTTACTAAGCTTGGGCATACAACCACTTTGCATGCAAAAAAATCGCACAAATTTTCATCATATAACCGTGCCCACCTCAAGGATCTATACGGCATCACAACGAAATTCAACATAATTTATCACTCGAGCCATCGCTCGATTAGACACCTCGACTATGACTTAAAAGTATTAACACGTTTGCTGACAACAAAAACAGACATCGTCTACACCCGAAGCTTGAGAGGAGCTTTGTTAGCAAATATATTTGGCAAGAAAACGATATTAGAATTACATTTTCTCCCAATTACTACGTCCAGTACCCGAATATTAAAGAAAATCTCTGCAAGTAATTCTCTACACAAAATAATTGTTATTTCTAATCGATTAAAGCAATTATTACTATCCAAACATCCGTATTTATCAGCTAATCGTATTGAAACTTTTCATGATGCAGTAGATATAGAACGATTCTCAGGGTCCAGTTTCGACCCCACAGCCAAAAAACTAGGTTTGAATCTAAATCCTTCGAGAAAAATAATTATGTACGTTGGCCATTTATACCCTGGCAGAGGCATCAATCTAATAGAGCAACTAGCAGAAAAGTTACCTGGAATAGATTTCATTGTTATCGGAGGCACTGAAAACGAGGTCCTATATAGAAAGACCAGATCTGAAGAAATGGGCCTTTGTAATCTAGTTTATTACGGGTTTATTCCTAATGCTAAACTGCATAATTATTACCAAATAGCTGATATTTTGATCATGCCGTATCAAAAACAAGTTTCTGTATCCAGTGGAGGAAACACGGTAGATTGGATGAGCCCAATGAAAACTTTTGAGTATATGGCTTCCGGGAAGCCTTTAATCTCTAGTGATCTACCAGCGCTCAGAGAAGTGTTAAACGAAGATGTTGCAGTCCTAGTGGAACCTGATAACGTGGAACAATGGAAATCAAGTATTGAAAATACACTGACAAATTGCTCTTTCGCTAATAAAATAGCCCAAAATGCTCGACAAAGAGCTGAAGAAAATACCTGGGAATCTCGAGCGCATAATATTCTGAGTTGTTGATAAACATGCCAAATTCACTAAAAGTAATTATATTAGCCGGCGGACTAGGAACGCGGTTATCTGAAGAAACTGATATACGCCCTAAACCCATGGTAGAAATCGGCGACCACCCTATTTTATGGCATATCATGAACATCTATAGTAACTACGGGCATAAAGACTTCTATGTGGCACTTGGATATAAAGGTGAACAAATCAAACAATATTTCATCAACTACAACTACTTAGAAAATAACGTTAGCGTTAATCTTAAAACAGGCACTACTGATTATATGAATAAGACCGGCAAAGACTGGAACATTAATCTAATCGAAACCGGCAAAACCACAGAAACTGGAGGAAGGCTACTTAGATTAAAAGATTACATAGGGGACAACACATTTCTGCTGACATACGGAGATGGGGTTGCAAATATTGACATAGATAAACTAGTGAAGTTCCATAGATCACACGGGAAAATTGGTACCGTTACTGCTGTCAGGCCTCCTTCTAGGTTCGGAAGATTAGAATTTAACGGGAATGCAGTTACATCATTTTCAGAAAAACCACAAATTGGAGAAGGATGGATAAATGGTGGGTTTTTCGTATTAGAACCGAGTATATTCAATTATATCCAGAATGATTCGACAATCTTCGAACGAGAGCCTTTAGAGCAAATTGCCAAACAAGGACAATTACAAGCCTATAAACATGAAGGATTCTGGCAACCCATGTATACACTGCGAGAACTACGTCTCTTGCGATCCCTTTGGGAAACAGGTTCTGCTCCATGGAAAATTTGGTGAATATTTCACAAAAAGAATTATCTGGATTAAACGTACTAGTCACCGGCGGCACTGGGGTAATCGGGGCTTGGTTATTAAAGAGATTGGTAAATCTAGGTGTTAATACCACCACGCTCATATGGGGTGAATATCAAAACCCTGAACTAGTAAAAAATAATATTCTCAGTCAAACAACAAACGTATACGGTACACTCACAGACATAAATTTACTTAAGTCAACCTTACGAGACCATAAAATCAACTTGGTCTTTCACCTAGGAGCTCAAGCAATTGTAGAAACCGCATTTGCCGACCCGCTTACAACATTCGAATCAAACATACGAGGTACTTATAACCTACTAGAAGCATGCCATGAAGCATGTCAAAATATAAAAGGGATTATCGTTGCATCCAGTGACAAAGCTTATGGAACTCACCAAACATTACCATATACTGAACATACCAGTTTAAACGGAGTGTATCCCTACGAAGTATCCAAAAGTTGTACAGACCTATTATCCAGATCATACGCAATCACATATAGCATGCCAATTTCTATAGCACGCTGTGGCAATGTATACGGAGGAGCTGATTTAAATTGGAATCGTATAATCCCTGGCACAATACGTGATCTGTTTAATGAACGAAGCCCAATAATACGAAGTGATGGGACCCATTTGAGAGATTACATATACGTCGAGGATATCGTAAATGCTTACATCACACTAAGTTTAGCAACTATGTCTGGAATCTCTCCAGGGGAAGCATTTAATTTTGGCAATAATGACCCTGTATCGGTGGTTGATATCGTTAAAAAAATATCCGTTTGCATGAATAAAACACACATTGATCCTGTCATTGAAAACTCTGCAAAAGGGGAAATTCATTCACAATACTTAGATAGTACAAAAGCGAAAAAGTTACTTTTTTGGGAACCCAAATATTCAATAAAATAAGGAATCCAAGAAACCGTTAGCTGGTACACAAAGTACCTATCAGGTGCATATGTCTGACTCTAGAATAGCGGAAATCAAAAATGAAATATTTCGGTTAGCCGAAAACTTCTATGAAGCTAGTTACCCTAATAAACCCTTCAGGCCTGGTATAGATTATATACCAGTATCGGGCAAAGTAATTGACTCCTTCGAGTTGATCAATAGCATTGATGCCGCATTAGACATGTGGCTCACTTCAGGACGACATGCCCTTAAATTTGAACGGGGTCTAGCACAATTCTTGGGTGTTCGTCACGCAATATTATGTAATTCAGGTTCATCAGCAAACCTACTCGCTATTACAGCTTTAACCTCTGACAAATTGCAAGATCGAAAACTACTGCCAGGCGATGAAATCATCACAGTTGCTGCAGGCTTTCCAACTACCGTGAATCCAATAATACAAAATAACTTAATACCTGTATTTATCGATACCCAAGTCGGCTATTACAATCCCTCTATTAACTCAATTACAGAGGCTATAGGCCCTAAGACCCGCGGAATATTCATAGCTCATACTCTGGGGAATCCATACGATGCTACTGAAGTACTCAAGATCGCACAGGAAAATAATCTGTGGCTAATCGAAGACAATTGTGATGCGTTAGGGTCTACAGTTAGTGGTCAACTGACCGGTACTTTCGGAGACCTATCAAAACTAAGCATGTACCCAGCTCACCATATCACAACCGGAGAAGGTGGTGCTGTGTTCACCAACGATCCAGTATTAAAAGTTATCGTAGAGTCGTTCAGAGAGTGGGGTAGAGATTGCTGGTGTGAACCGGGGAAAGATAATACATGTGGAAAAAGATTTGAATGGCAATTTGAGAATTTGCCATTTGGATACGACCATAAATATGTATATTCTCATATAGGATACAACTTGAAAATGACAGATTTTCAAGCATCCATTGGTAACGCTCAGTTAAATAAAGTTTCGAATTTTATAAAAACTCGTCACATGAATTTCAACTATCTAGATACCTTATTAAAACCTTTTCAAGACTTTTTTGTGTTACCGGAAAGCATACCCAACTCAGAACCCTCTTGGTTTGGATACCCAATCACCCTTAAAGATACGTGCTCGTTCACTCGCAGAGAGATTACTACTTTTCTCGAAAGTAACAAAATTGGTACTCGTTTGTTGTTTGCAGGAAATTTGCTACGGCATCCGGCATATAAACATATAAATTATAGGAAGGTGGGACCGTTACCTAACACTGAAATTGTTGCAGAAAAGACTTTTTGGATAGGCCTCTATCCCGGTATAACCAAAGAAATGATGAATTACGTTGCTGATACCATTTCTACTTTCTTAAAATCAGCTTAAAATTAATTATTAAAGGAACTTAACTATGAAGCCCAAAAAAGATTTTAGAATACTCCTAGTCTATCCCAATCTAACCATGATGTTAGTGCCTTCCCTGGCTATAGGGATATTCACAAATATCTTAAAATCGCAACATTACTCAGTTGATCTGTTCGATACCACTCACTACGTTTCTGATGAAAATTCAAGCCCTCAGAATCGAGTCAAATTCTTGCAAGCTAGAGAATATGACGAATCCAATGACCTAGGAGTTCGAATCAAGACCGACTTGCTTGGAGACTTTCGGAGGAAAATTGAAGAATATAACCCCGATCTCTTGCTTTATTCTGTTGTGGAAGACTGTTATAGCCAATGTTTAGCATTAATGAACGAAATAAGAGATCTCAAAATCCCTCACGTCGTCGGAGGAGTGTATCCCACTGCTTCGCCTAACACATGTATCAACGAACCTTTGATCGACTGTATTGGAATAGGCGAAGGAGAAAACATAATACTAGATATAGCAGAAGCCGTACGTACAGGTAAAGGCTATGAAGGGATACCAGGAGTTTGGTTCAAATCTGAAGGGAAAGTGATTAGAAATGCTAGGGGGCCTCTAGTCAACTTAGAAGAAGGTGTCAGACCTGATTTCAGCCTATTCGATGAATCTAGATTTAACAGGCCAATCGGAGGCAAGATTTTTCGGACTGTACCAATTGAAACTTACCGTGGTTGCCCTTTCCAATGCACCTATTGTAATTCTCCAATGCAAGTAACATTAGCACGAGAGTCCAAAATCGGTAATTTCATGAGAACTAAAGATCTCAACCTGCTCCGAACCGAAATTGCCAATACTATAACCAATCATAAGCCAGATTTTTTCTGGTTTGTAGATGATAGTTTTACAGCTAGGAAAAAAAGCGAAGTGTTTGAATTCTGCGATATGTATGAAGAATTCAAGCTACCTTTCTGGTTCAATACAAGGCCTGAAACAACCACTCCAGAAATGATGAAACGCCTTAAAGAAGTAGGAGCATATCGCATATCTTTTGGTATTGAATCTGGCAATGAACAATTTAGAAAAACGGTGCTTAGAAGAAATACAAGTAACGCAGATCTAATAAGTCAATTTGATATGCTTGCCAAATCAGGTATAGCATTCAGCCTTAATCTGATTATAGGTTTGCCAGGGGAAACTAGGGATCTTGTTATGGACACTGTGAGATTATGCAAAACAATCCAAGGTTTCGATGCACTGACAGTAAGTATATTCACCCCTTATGCCGGTACAGTTCTACGAGAGGTCGCAGTTAGGAATGGTTGGGTCGACAAAGACCATATTACAACACATACTACATATAAATCAGCACTAAACATGCCACCTCCTTACTTATCCTCTGATGAAATAGATGGATTGATGAAAGTCATACCTCTGTATATTTATTTCCCAGAATCTGAATGGGCCTCTATAAGAAAAGCAGAAGCGGATAATCCAGAAGGCCGCGACCTTTTAAAGAAGTACAGCGATATATACACTAGGGATTTCTTGGGACAAGATCAACACAACAACAGAAAATGGGAAATAGACGGGGCAGCAGGTTGTAAGTCTAATTCCAAGGATTCATTTTCAATAACTTTCGACAGCCCCCAACGAATCACAAAAGAAGAATTAATAATGCTTACGATGCAAAACTAACCTTAGAAACCACTCAGCATCCAAATTATTTCCTGAACCGATCCTAAACTATATGCTTATTACTTCCATCATTTGACCAAATCCAACTATTCCAATGCTTACTATTATATTATGCGTTTATAACGAATTCGAAAGATTAAATCTGGCGTACGACGACCTTAAGGAAGTACTTAAAACATTTGATGAAACCACAGAAATTATCATAATCGACAATGGTTCATCAGACGGAACCAGAGAATGGATCGAATCCTTAAAAGATCACGGTGTTATAAAAGTATTCAATGAGCACAATATTGGTAAAGGTGGATCTATTCGCAAAGGCATTAAAATTGCCAAAGGCGATTACATATTAATCCATGACCCAGATCTGGAGTACTCAGCAACAGATATTCCCTGTCTTTGGCGGACTGTCAAAGAAAACAATAGTGATCTCGGACTGGGAAGCCGAGTATTGGGAGGAGAAAATATATCTTATAAATACTTCCAAAATTATCTCGGTGTAGCCATATTAACAAAACTAATCAATCTTTTATACAACAGTACTATTTCAGATCCAGCCACAGCTATGAAACTAATGAAATCTACATTCATTAAGCAACTTAATCTTACCAATACAGGGTTTAATTTAGATTTTGAGCTAGTAGTAAAGACACTCCATATGGGCGGGTCCATATCTGAAACCCGAATATCATATTTCCCTAGGACAAAAGCTGAAGGGAAAAAGTTACGAGCCTGGAAAGATGGACTCGCTTCATTAGTGACTATAATCAAAGTAAAATTTTCTGAAAGAGCCGATATGAGCAATTGAATATGAACTCCTACCTACGCCTCTCACCAATCCTTAATGTGTTGAATAACCAAATCTGGCTTATTCTCGTGCTATTCATATTAACTGTCTCCCTGAGGCTTATATTTTTAGAAACATATTGGGATAATCCATCATCCTTGTGGGATGATGAATATGATTATGTTTATTTATCGAAATATATAAACGAAGGAGGAAGTTGGATATCTGAAACAATGCCTAACAGCAGACCTCCATTGCTTAGCATTATCTTAGCTCCAATAGCAGAATATGATCCTTACGTAATGAGAATATATCTAGTATGCTTGTCCTCAACAAGTACTATATTCTTATTCTTACTATCAAAGATCTTGTTCCCAAGGCACCAGACCATTTGGTCCCTTCCAAGTTTAATATGGGCAATATACCCTCCTGCGATATGGTATTCAACTCTTATAAGCACCGAATCGTTAGCCTCTTTAATGGTCTTGATATCAGTCTTCACATTAATTAAGACTCTAAATACAAACAATAAAACGTACTTATCACTCTGCGGCATAGCCATTGGGCTATTAATACTAACTAGATCTTCTTACGTATTTATTCCTTTCTTCCTGATAGGATTATCAATAATGTCGACTTTTTTATTTAAAACAAAAATCTTAAGCGCACGGCAAATGGTAATTATATTCGCTGCTGTTATTTTGATAACTTCTCCAATAATCATTAGAAATTATTCCACCAACGGATCATTCCTCCCTACTGAAAGCCGCCTTTCGTATGGTTTGTTACTATCAAACGGAGATTTTGAAAGCAAGAAAATCCTAGACGGAGGATATGATAAAACTACCGATTCAATGCGAATATACTCTGCTGCTAAAAACGACAACCCAAATCATAGAGAAATTCGTAACATGTCTTTCGATATTATAGTTACTGAAATACAATCGCACCCTCGATCAATTCCAATAATTCTGAGTAATAGAATAGTTAATTTTTGGGGCCCTCGTCCTGATCCTTTTGATATTAATATCACTATCAACGACATCATAATGTTTGCAGTCTGGATCCCTATATTATTGTGTTTTGCTTCATCAGTAATCTGCAAAAATGATTTAAACTACAAAGTCATGCTTATATTCATAGTGTATGCTTTTATCACTACCATTGGTTTTTGGGCATCTCCACGCTTTAGATTTCCAGTCGATTCACTAATAATTCTATCATCCATTTTGGGCCTGATCAGATATAGCGAAATGTTCCAAAAAAGAGCTGTAATCGTATGATTAACTGGTATCGGAAAGAGTTACAAAAATACCAAAACAAACATGTACTAGTTACTGGAGCTTCCGCATTTTTAGGTAGTAGATTGTTCGATATCCTGAACTTACTCAAAGCAAACACAACAGGCGTAACAAAATCAAATAGTGGAAGTTCAGACCTCATGATTACCTGTGACTTAATGAACTCTGACGCCTGTGAAACTGTGTTCAAAGATAAACAATACGATGTTATTTTCCACATGGCAGGATGGGGTTCTAATGACACGACAATACCTTCTTTTAAAAAAGCGGTGGATAATAATGTAATACCCACTCTCAATGTGATCCAAGGTATTCAAAACTATATGCCAAATAGCAATCTGGTATTACCCGGCTCGCAATTAGAAAACTCGAAAAGTCCTACCCCGTATTCTTTATCCAAGTCTGTAACCTCTCTTTACGTAAACTATTTTAAAAAAACTCACCTGGCAAATATCACTACTCTAGAGATATGCGCCACTTACGGACCTAATCAACATGCCCATAATTTGGTCCCACTCACCATTCAATCTCTGCTAAATAATAAACAATTAGTTTTAAAGTTAAATCGAGCATGTAACGCCCTTTATCTGGATGACACAGTGAATGCGCTGTTACTAGCCGGTTTGAATCCGTGCTACAACAAATCATTAATTATAAGCTCCGAAAAAATAATCACTGTCCGAGATATAACAAACTGCATCTCATCACTGATGCAGAAAGACTCAAGCTACATCTCTTTTGAATCCGACGATATGTTGTCAGATGTGATACTTAAACAGGACCAGCATAAAGAGGAAACATATAATCATCTCAATTGGAGACCCATGTGGACATTACAAGAAGGAATTGAGCAAACTATTTCTTCTTATATAAATAAGGACCATTAACAACAATGATAATCGTACATGTTGCCGACTACGTAATGCCACCCATGGGTTATCAAGAATTTATACTTCCAAAATGGAATGCAAAAAATGGGCACGAAGTTCATATTGTAACGTCAGACAGATACACTCCTGTACCGGATTATACAAATACATGGGAACACATCCTTGGTCCCCGCATAGTCGGACCTTCAACCGAAACAATCCACGGAGTTAAAATTCATAGATTACCTGTTACATTAGAATTGAAGCGCCGAATTTGGTTATCTGGGTTACACAATAAAATCACGGAGCTACAACCGGATGCCATATTTTGTCACGGCACAAGTTCTCCGTTGGCTTTCTCTTTAGTTAAAATTTCCAAACGGTTAAAGGTCCCGTTAATACTAGATAATCACATGGCTTATATAGCTCAAGGATCAGGATTGCTTGCCAAAATATATTACATACTACTCAGACAATTCACCAAAATATATTTAAACCCATATGTATCGCGGTTCCTAGGAATGAGTGAAGAATCTTGTGACTTCATGATCAAACAACAGGGTATTCAGCCAGACAAAGTACAAGCCATAGACTTTGGAGTAGATACAGATATATTCGGATCTGATAACTCCCCAAAAAATGAAACACGGGGTCGTTACGGTATTCCAAACGATGCGATAGTTGTGATGCAAACTGGGAAGCTATCTCCCGAAAAAGGAACTCACATACTAAGTGAAGCTATGTTACAGCTCATGCTATCCGACCCTAATTTGTGGCTGGTTCTGGTTGGAGGAGGGAAACCTGAATATTTAGAGCAATGCTTAACTCCATTCACAAATTCTAACTTAATCGACAGGGTTACATTGATTCCATTTGTTCCAATATCAGATTTACCTTCTATTATGAATATAGCAGATATATGCGTATATCCGGGGGAATCATCTCTTAGTTGTATTGAAGCCTCAGCTTGCGGAATACCGGTAATAATTACAGACTTACCTTGGGGGATATCACGTGAATCTTTAGGTATTGGGATTTGCTATAAAACAGGCGACCCCATTGATCTACAATCTAAGCTAAACAATCTAATCAAATCAAAAATATTACGAGACCAATTAGGGGATAAAGCCAGAAATGCAGTACTGAACCTGTATTCTTACAAAACAATCTCCGAATACGTTGAATCAATTTTAGAAGAAGCTATTCAGGAATATGCCTAACTATACAAAAATTCTACATGTTGTAGGCGCCCGGCCTAATTTCATCAAAGTTGGTCCTTTGTTAAAAACTTTAAGACAGCGATTAAATAACAACAATCAACTGTTAGTACACACCGGCCAACATTTTGATCAAAACATGTCTAATGTATTTTTCAACCAACTTAATATACAAAACCCTGACATAAACTTAGGAGTTTCCGGTGGAACTGGGCTAGAGCAACTGACAGAAATGCTAACCAAACTAGAACCTCCTGTTAATGATTTTGATCCGGAATGTATAGTAGTTTACGGTGATACAAATTCAACATTAGCAGGAGCGTTAGTTGGTGCTAAACTGGGAATCCCTATTGCGCATGTGGAATCCGGATTAAGATCTGGAGATCATAGTATGCCTGAAGAAAATAATCGCATCCTAACCGATCATGTCTCCTCGTATTTATTCACGCCATCCGAAGATGCCGACATCAATTTAAAACAAGAAAATATATTAAGCGATAATATATTTTTCGTAGGAAATATCATGATAGACACTTTAATCGCTTCAATGAGTAAAATAGACAATTCGCCCATTTTGGAAACATTAGAATTGAAATCTAAAATTACTGGCGGAGTCCTCCCTTTTAATATTCTTACCTTACATAGGCCTTCAAATGTAGATGACCATACATCTTTAAGTCATCTAATTGAATCAATCGTCAACATACCCAACAATGATAAGGTCATCTTTCCCGTACATCCTAGGTCACAAACTAAAGTGGAAATACTTATCAACAAGATGAAAACTAATAAGATAGTGTGCATAAAACCATTAGGATACATAGAATTCTTATCATTACTCAAACATGCGAAATTAGTGATCACAGATTCCGGAGGCATACAGGAAGAGACAACTTATTTAGGAACTCCTTGTATAACTTTAAGAACCACAACAGAACGACCTGTCACAATAAATGTAGGAACAAATACTTTGATCAACCCTACAGAATCAAACCTAACAGATAGAATTCTAGAAAGCATTCAATTGCAACGGACAAAACAAACTGCCATCCCAAAATTTTGGGATGGCAAAACCTCTGAAAGAATAGCGGATGTATTAGTTGGATAATACAGACAACTCTCTACCTAAGATATTATTTGCTGACCCCAGCAAATCAGCTGGTGGTCCACAGCAAGTAGGTATTACTATCCTCAAAACCCTCAACCAGGATAAATATCACCTTATTCTCGGTAGCCCAATTGCAGAGCATCCTATGGCTACCGATATTATAGAATTTAGGCTTTCGCCTGAAATCTATAATATCGGTAGGCCTAAGACTTTTAAAGAATTCTTCATAAATGTGCTGGATTTCCCAATGAAGGTGATATCTTTATCTAAATTCATAAGAAAACATAAAATTGATCTTATTCATTCTAATAATGAAATCTGTTTTACAACTTCTCTAGCCGCTAAATTAACCAGAACCAAACATGTTATCCATGTTCACGGACTTGGTTTCCACAACACAATTTTTCGATACATTCTTGGAAAATTCATCAACAGTTCCTGTGACAAAATTGTAGCTGTGTCAGATGCCGTAGCGAAAAAACTCATAGAAATAGGGATAGAAGAACAAAAGCTTCTTATTTTTTATAATGGCATCGACACTAGTACTTTTAAACCAACAAAGAAAACCAGATACGTCCATACAAAATTTGGTCTACCTAAACATCGTCGTCTGATCGCAATGATAAGCGCATTAGATCCAAGAAAAGGGCATGAATTATTCATAAATGCAGCGCAGTATGCCATACAACATAATCACAACATCCATTTCTTAATTATAGGTAACCATTCCCCAGAACAGGAAAATTATAAAAAACACTTAATTAACAAAGTTAGAGAGTTAGGCTTAACCGACAATTTTTGTTTCACCGGTTATAAAGATAATATACCAAAAATATTAAACTCCATTGATTTGTTGATTCAGCCTTCTCTTACAGACGCCGGACCTTTGGTTCCTTTAGAAGCAATGAGTTGTGGTACTCCTGTTATAGCAACGAACGTAGGTGGTAACCCCGAAGAAATTTTACATGGACACACTGGAATCATAATACCCGCCAACAATCCTGAATTACTGGGCCAATCCATCATAAAATTAATAGAAGATCAAGAACTCATCAATGAAATGAGGCATAATGGCCGTAAGTGGATAAAAAGTAAATTCGATTCTACGTTACTTACTGATAACATAGAATCAATGTATGATGAATTACTTTACACGCAAAAGGTCGCGGAATAAACCAGCATGCTAATCTTAGGATTAAATGCCTATAATGCTGATGCATCAGCAGCTATACTTACAAATGGTGAACTTACTGCGGCTGTAGAAGAAGAACGCTTTACCAGAATTAAACATTCTGCTGGTTTTCCATATCAAGGCGTGAAGTTTTGTGTAGATTCAACGAATTACGGAGCTCAGGATTTATCACATATAGCTATATGCAGAAATCCTAAAGCACATTTTTGGGAAAAAGTACTTTTTACCATACTAAACCGGCCAAATCCAGTAGGAGTAATTGACCGGCTAAAAGCAAATACTAAAGTACTAACGCTTCAAGATGAATTACAGCAAAGTCTGAACACACAAAATCCGAGTTTTAAACCCAAATTACACAAAGTAGAACACCATAAAGCCCATATAGCTAGCGCTTTCTATGCATCTCCATATGAAGAATCTGCAGTATTCTCTGTAGATGGATTCGGGGACTTCGTTAGTGCAATGTGGGGTACAGGCATAGGAAATAAATTAAATATCGATGGAGCTGTTAAGTTCCCCCATTCGCTAGGCATTCTATATACTGCAATAACACAATACTTGGGATTGACCAAATTTGGAGACGAATACAAAACGATGGCTTTAGCAGCTTACGCAGAGCCCAATAAACTGGACTTTTTTAGAAACCTTATAACTACAGACCCCGGCAAAATAGGATTCCATATGGATCTGAAATATTTTAATCATCATAAGAATGTAAATAGCATGCAATGGTTAGAAGGAGAGCCCATAATTGATAACCTATACTCCCCAAACCTCATCTCAGCATTAGGTCAACCACCTAGGCATTATGAAGAGAACATGAATGAATTCCACTATGGTATTGCTGCCTCCCTACAACGACGGCTCGAAGAAGTCGTGTTCGACATGCTTAACAAACTTTACAAAAAAACAGGAATGAAAAAACTAACTATGGCAGGAGGTGTTGCATTAAATTGCACCATGAATTCAAAGATTCTAGAGCAAACACCTTTTGAAGAATTATATATTCAGCCAGCCGCTTGGGATGGTGGTACCTCATTAGGTTCAGCATTATATGTATGGCACGACATATTAGGAAATCCTCGTGTCCAACCTATGGAACATGCATATTGGGGACCTTCTTTTGATCGTAATCAAATTTCTGAAGTCCTTGAAGCATACACTGAAAAAATCAGGCTATCCGGGAAAACGATCCAGGAAGTGCCAGACACACAAGAACTCTGCAGGATTACTGCAGAGGCCATATCCACAGGCAAAATCGTTGGGTGGTTTCAAGGGAAAACTGAATTTGGGCCTCGTGCTTTAGGTAACCGAAGTATTATCGCAGACCCTCGTAGGCCAGATATGAGAGAAATCCTGAATGAACGTATCAAATTACGAGAAACATTCAGGCCCTTCGCTCCATCTATATTAGAAGAATATGTATCAGAGTATTTTGATACTGATGGACCTGCCCCTTATATGCTAATTAATGCTAATGTGAAACCTGATAAGCGAGATATGTTGCCAGCTGTCGTACACATAGACGGCACTAGTAGAATTCAGACCGTTTCTCGAAAATCAAACCCTAGGTACTGGGATCTGATCAGCGAATTCAAGAAGATTACAGGAGTCCCTATAATTCTGAATACATCATTCAACGAAAATGAACCTATTGTATGCACTCCTTCTGAAGCTCTAGAATGCTTTCTTCGAACTAATATGGATGTACTAGTCTTAGGAGATTTTATCCTTAAATAATGGGGTACCGTTGAATTATTCGATTAGTCATTCAGCACGATTCCATAACCTTAGAGCCTTATTGTGGGATGGAACCAAATTATACTCATCCAGAGGGTACAGTGTTCTGTGTTACGATACAGCTAATCCCAATAATACTTGGGATTTAGTAGGCCGGTATTCTCCGAATCTAATACAACGTATATCTGAAAAATCAATAGCAGTGTCTAGAATACGGCGAGCAGGATTTCATAGCCTTATCCTCCTAGAAGACAATTCACTATTAGGGATAATAGATAAAGCTCTTGTTAAACTTGATTCGAACACCAATACATTCAAGACAGTATTTAACATTACCAGAGGTACCAGACCGTTATCTGTATCTAAAAATCCGCAAGGTCACCTCTATTGGGGTGAATATTTTAACAACCCCAATAGAGAATCTGTACACATATACTCTTCTTATGATTCTGGTGAAAATTGGTCAATAGCTTACACCTTCCCTAAATCACAAATACGTCATATACATAACATTATTTGGGACAAATATCTCGAACAGTTTTGGATTTTTACTGGAGACGATCATGACGAATGTTTAATCATGAAAGCAGACCCAAACATGCAAACCTTAGACATCGTATTTGCCGGTACTCAGCAAATACGATGTGTTGCTGCGATTCCAAGACCCGAAGGACTCTATTTCGCTACTGATACCCCTTTTGAAATCAATAATATATGTTTAATAGACCACGCTAATAATTTACATACCATCAGTGAATTATCAAGTTCATCTCTATCTGCATGCCACGTAGGCAATTTACTGTTCTTTTCTTCAGCAGTAGAGCCCAGTAATGTGAATAAAACCAAGCACACATCATTAGAATTTAGTGAGGACGGTCGAAATTGGAATAACGTAGTTAAATGGGAAAAGAGTAGGCTACCTAGCAAATTATTTCAATTTGCTAACATATCTCTTCCTAGTGGAAATAATTCATCTTCGTTTTTAGCGGCCACCGGCATCGCAGTCAATAAAGAACATATGGTGACTCATTTGTGGGAAATACAAAAATATCAAAAATGAAAGCAGTTCAACAAGAATATAAGACCGGATCATTAACTTTAGCTGAAGTAGATATTCCTGAAATCAAGGAATATGAAATTTTAGTTAAAAATGAAACATCTGTCGTAAGTGTAGGAACGGAACAAAACATGATTGACTTGGCCCGTAGATCACTGATAGGAAAGGCAATAAAGCGCCCCGACTTGGTAAAAAGAGTGATAGAAAGTGTACGCAGTGAAGGTATTGCTGAAACTTATCGACAAGTATCTGCTAGGCTAGAAGATCCAATATTATTAGGATATTCCTCAAGTGGCATCGTGCAACAAACCGGAAAGTCAGTCACTAAATTCAAACCTGGGGATCGAGTCGCATGTACTGGTTCGGGATACGCTTCTCATGCTGAATTCATAGCAGTCCCTCAGCACTTATGTGCCCTCTTGCCTACAGAAGTTTCATTCACCTCTGGAGCCTTCTGCGCGCTTGGAGGGATATCATTAGAATCAATCAAACTTGCCCAAGTTCAAAAAAACGAAACTGTAGGAGTTATAGGAATCGGACTAATAGGTCTAATCACCGTCCAATTGTTGGCTTCTTTGGGATGTAAAGTGATTGCACTTGATATAGATTCCGCAAAACTTTCATTAGCGCAATCACTAGTACCTACTCTCATAACGACTGACTCGTACTCAGACTTCAAAACTGCAATAGATGAACACACCGCTGGTATCGGAGCTGATTCGATAATAATCACAGCTTCTACCAACAGCAACGAACCAATTGAAGCGAGTGCTGAAGCCGTACGTATAAGAGGTACAGTAATATCTACAGGACTTACTGGACTGGATATACCAAGACAATTGTTCTACGAAAAAGAATTACAATTCGCAGTTTCTAAAGCTTGGGGTGATGACAAAAAAGAACCGGTTACATCAAATCGGCCAGTAAAACATCCAACCGCATTTCAAAACATCTCCCAATTCCTACAATCCGTTGCTGATCAACAATGTGATGTAGAAAGCCTAATCACCGGACGATATAACATATCAGACGCCCTGGATGCTTACCATTCTATCTCTACATCAAATCACAACCATATCGGACTAGTCTTAGATTATAACGTGATACATGCTGATCCTAAAACAAGGGAGACCGAGAGCACTATTCATACCATTAACCAAAATAACCTTCCATCTAACACCAATTCAATCGCCACAGGAGTAATTGGGGCAGGGTTATACGCAAGTGGGACTTTTCTACCGGCAATCAAAGACAACTCATCATTTGTATTGGCCAGTATAAGTGCCCCGAATAGTGTCAGATTGAAGCATATACAACAAAAGTACAAATTTCAAACTAAGACTACTAAATCAGATGACATTATCCTTGATCCAGATATTCAATTGGCAATTATTTTAACTAGGCATGACTCTCATGCTTATTTTGTACAAGAATGCCTTAAGGCTAACAAGCATGTCTTTGTAGAGAAACCACTAGCATTGAACATAAAAGAACTCAAATCTATCAACACAATAATAAAATCATTCGAAGATTCTAATAGACCCACTATAATGGTTGGGTTTAATCGTAGATTCTCAAAATTCTCAAAATGGGCAAAACAACAGCTTACACCCAATACCCCCATCACAATAAATATAACCGTAAATTCAGGTACTCTTGATCCAAATCGTTGGTCAGACCAACCAGAGCAAGGAGGAAGAATCATTGGCGAAGTTTGTCATTTTGTAGACCTCGTTCAATTCCTTTCAAACTCTCAAGTAACTTCTGTTTCAGCTTATGAAACGGGAATAGATACAAATAACACAATCATAAACTTACAAATGAATTCTGGTGCCATAGCAAATATTACCTATGTAACTTCTGGGAATAAAAGATATAGACGAGAGTTTATAGAAATCTTTTGTGCCAGTAAAATCATCACTATTGATAATTTCAAAAAAGCTTCCTGTATTTCACGCTCGACAACAAATATATCTAATTGGCTATCAACAGATAGAGGACATAAAGAACAGCTAAATCACCTCAAGAAATTAATTAACAAATCGGTCAATCCAGACACGTTACTGTCAGATTACATCAATACAACTTTGACTACCTTTGCAATAGAAAAATCCATAACTACCAACCAGGTTCAAAATATTTCTTCGTACCAAAACCTCATATAATGGATATCCTAATTATCACAGCGTATTTTCCTCCTGATAATGGTTCAGCTTCTAACTTATTCCATGATTTAGCGACTAACTTAGGTTCGGAAGGAAATAATGTAACTGTGATAACCACAATTCCTCAATACCATACAACGGGCAATTTGGACCGATACAAAGGAAAGCTCTGGGTTACAGAAACCCAAACAGGACTAACAGTACACAGAATCCGCTGCCCTAGATTCGAAGGATTATTTAAAATAGGAAGAGGGTTCTGGCAATTATGGGTCACAATGGCTTTATCTATAGTTTCCCTGATATTACAAAAAAGAGACGTTTGTCTTATATATTCACCTCCTCTACCCTTATGTTTAGCAGGATACCTAACTAAAAAAGTAAAAGGCACTAAACTGGTTTTGAATATTCAAGATCTTGTGCCTCAAAGTATCGTCGATCTAGGTATGATGAATAATAAATCACTGATAGATATTTTCACTAACTTGGAACAATTCTGCTATAACAATGCTGACCATATAACTGTCATGTCTCAAGGTAATCTAGAATACATAGAAGCAAAGAACATTGCCAAAACTAAACTTACGGTGATAGAGAATTGGGTCGAATTACCAAAACCACCAAAACAAACTGTTGCCCAAGACATTTTACGAAATCATTCATTAGATAACTTCAACCTAATTACATTTGGAGGAGTTCTAGGACATTCACAAGATGTAGATATAATAATAAACGCCGCTAAGCTCACAGTGGATAGACCCGATATCTTGTGGATTATAATCGGGGACGGTGTACAAAAAGATTATGTTTTAAAATCTATTGCAGAATATAATCTCTCTAACTTAAGACTTTTACCTATGCTACCACGTAATGAGTATGAAGTTATCCTAGCTAATTCAAAAGCAGGATTGGCCACCTTGAAACCTATAGTTCAAACACCTGTAGTCCCTTCAAAAATCTACTCTATCATGGCATGTGGAATTCCTGTTCTGTCTGCAATGCCACTTTCAGGCGATGGTCCCAAATTAGTCAGTAAAATTAACTGCGGTATCAATATTTCGCCAGGCGACCACGATAGTTTAGCAAAATCAGTCATTCAACTCGTTGACAACACCAATATGAGAGATAAATTGGGAGAAAACGGGATAAAGTATATAAAAAACCATTTGAATGTATCTAACGCTACTATCAAATATCAAGAACTTTTTGCTAACTTAGTAAAATAACAATCTTAAAAGGATTAGTATGAATTATCCAGAATACACAAATAAAAAGATACTCGTGACTGGAGGTGCAGGGGCCATCGGATCAAACTTAACCAAGTCGCTCCTCGATCAAGGCGCTGAAGTGATTGTGCTAGACAACCTTTCTTCAGGACAAAAATGGAATTTACCATCAACACCTAATCTTCTTTTTATAAATGGAGATATACTAGACGAGGTTCTTCTAAAACGTGTATTTAGTGAAAAACCGGATATTATATTTCATCTAGCGGCCCTCTTCGCTAATCAAAATTCGGTCGATCATCCAGAATGGGATTTGGACATAAATGGCAAAGGAACTTTGAAATTACTAGAATACTCAACGCTAACAGGTATTGAACGATTCATCTATGCATCATCGGGCTGCTCAATCTATGGTAGCGATTCACCCTTGCCGTTAACAGAATCATTTATGTCAATGCACTTGAGTTCACCATACCAAATTACCAAAATGCTTGGTGAATTATATTGTAATTATTATTTTAATCATCATCACTTGAAGATCGTTAAACCAAGATTTTTCAACTCCTATGGACCAGGAGAAGTACCTGGCCAATACCACAACGTCATTCCAAATTTCATCTACTGGGCTCTTAAAGGATTACCTCTACCTATTACAGGTACGGGAGAAGAAACCCGAGACTTTACGTACGTGACGGACATTGCAAACGGGCTAATGGGAGCAGGAATCCATGAAGCTGCTATCGGAGAAGAGTTTAACTTAGCATCAGGCAAAGAAACTCAAATAATAGATTTAGCCAATTTAATTAATGAATTAACTGGCAACAATGCAGGAATAACATTTGCTAAAAGAAGGAATTGGGATACAAAATCACGGCTCCTAGCTTCCATCGACAAAGCCCATGAATTAATCGGGTATAAGCCTCAAACAGAATTCCAAGAAGGCATCTCTAATACCGTCGATTGGTTTAAACACAACTGGGACTTGATCGAACAAGTAGCTCAGTTTGGCCCTGGAGCATCTTCAGCAGTTCGAGAAATTAGTCAATAGCTTATTGATATGTTAAATGTATTAGTAGTAATCGGAACTAGACCCGAAGCGATTAAACTCGCCCCAACTATTCTGGAGTTCCAAAAACACCCTAACAAAGTAAACGTAGAAGTTTGTGTCACTGCACAACATAGAGCACTATTAGACGATGTATTAATGAATTTCGCCATCACACCAGATTATGATCTCAATCTTATGTCTGATAACCAAACCCTTGATGAAATTTTCAGTAAATGTTTATCTGGAATAAGCAATATATTAAGACAAAAATCTTATGACTGGGTATTAGTTCAAGGAGATACCTCGACTGCCCTCTCTGCCGCTTTATCAGGGTTTTACAACCATGTAAAAGTAGCCCACATAGAAGCTGGACTACGAACTTACGATAAACTGGAACCGTATCCCGAAGAAATAAACAGACAACTGATTAGCAAAATAGCGGACCTCCATTTTGCTCCAACCATGTCCGCAAAATCTAATTTGACATCAGAACAAATTTCTCCTCAAAGTATCATAATAACTGGTAATACAGTAATTGATTCTTTAAAACTTGCGGCTGATTCCAAGCAATCAAACCTTGTAAAAAAAATACTTAGCAACGCACAGCCGGACAAAAAAATCATAATGCTTACAGCCCATCGGAGAGAAAATTTTGGAAAGCCTTTAAAAATGATTTGCAAAGCAATCCAGCATTTAGCCCAAAAATATGAAAAGGAAATCCATTTCATCTACCCAGTCCACCCAAACCCGAACGTCCAGTCGATTGTAGGCAAACTTTTAAAGAATACAGAAAACGTATCATTATTAGATCCCCTGAACTATTTCGATTTCATACAAGTCTTGAAACACGCCTACTTGATCATTACTGATTCAGGGGGGATACAAGAAGAAGCTCCTACATTACAAATACCGGTATTTATATTAAGAAACCGCACTGAAAGATCTGAAGGAATCACTAAAGGAATAGGATTAATATTAGGTACTAACAAAAACACCATCATCGAAGAAGTATCTAAAGTCATAGACTTTAGATCTGAACACGATCAGTACATTCAATCATCTAACCCTTATGGTGATGGCCTTGCATCTCACAGAATTGTAAGCAACATAATCGGACTACCTTTCAACGAATTTGTAGAGAATTAGATTGGTCAGATATCCACGATATAAGAGGCCACTTGATTTAATAATTATCCTATTGGCTCATGTGATTCCTCCTTTCCCAATCATTTGGACACTAATTTGGGTGATTGTACCTATCTCTATATGGCTGGAAGACAAAGGACCTATATTTTATACGCAAACCAGAATCGGCAAAAATGGGAAATTATTCAAGATATATAAATTCCGCACCATGATCGTAAATGCCGAACAATTTGGCCCTGTATGGGCAGGTAAATCCGATACACGTATTACTAAAGTTGGAAAAATACTGAGATTTACCGCATTAGACGAACTACCTCAAATTTTAAACATCCTCAAAAATGATATGTCTTTTGTAGGGCCTAGAGCAGAACGACCAGAATTACATGAACAATTCACAAACTCCATTACAGATTTTGACCAGCGACTATTAATAAAACCCGGGTTAACAGGTACAGCACAATTAAATGGCCCTTACGATTTGGAACCTAGGCAAAAGTTGAAATATGACCTTGAATATATTAATAATATTAACTTCAAACAAGATATGTACATAATCTTCAAATCAATATTAAACACTCTATTAGCAAAATGGGATAAACCTACCAAGGAACGTGCCAAATGAGTACTAATCATTTATTAGATAATCTGGATAATATCAACAAAATTGATGTTAGCAATATGTCAGCTAGAATTTCGAACATCACCGGCATGTTGACCTCCGCATTAACAACATCTCTCGAGTTCCAAGATACAAACACGCCCTCTGATGTAATCTTAGCTGGTATGGGTGGTTCAGCTATCGCTTGTGATTTGCTGAATGATTACCTATCGGGCAATCCAACAATTCCAATTACTGTGATCCGTGAACCTCAACTACCATATACTCCCTCTTCTGAGACGTTATTAGTGGTTAATAGTTTTTCTGGAAACACAGAGGAGACCATTGCTATATTTAACAAAGGATACACATATGGATGCCGGATGATAATTGTATCCAGTGGTGGGACACTAGAGGAATTGGCGAAATCCCACAATGTACCTCTAATCAAAATGAACGTCCAAGGAGAACCTAGAAGTATAGTTCCTTACCACTTCTTACTACTCATCAGATTATTCGATCTACTAAAATTAACAACACTCAGTAAATCAGAAATAGAAGACACCCTAAAATCTGTGAGTAAATGCGTAACAGAATACGGACTAGATGTACCCATTCAGGATAATTTAGCTAAACAGATTGAAATCCAACTTCAAGACAAATTTCCTTGTATATACGGGGGAGGATTATTTAAAGGACTGACACTACGCTGGAAAACTCAAATAAATGAAAATTCAAAATCCATCTGCCTCAATGATTATATTCCTGAATTTTTCCATAACGCCATTGAATCAGTTCAGAAATATGAATTATTTAACCCGAACTTATTCATAGTAGTGATAGAACCATACGAAAATCCAGAATGGTTACAAAAACGTTACTCAACCCTCCAAAAAATACTCACTGATTATGGCTTAAGCCATAATTTGATTAAGTCCCAATTTAAGAGCAAAATGGAACAAATCATGTGCATGATGAACTTATCTGACTATACAAGTTATTATCTTGGAATACTGAAAAATGTTGATCCATCTTCAACTGAAGTCATTGACTCTACCAAGAAAATTATGAGTTGATACTACATTATGTTAATATCTCGAATAATTAACAATTTATAGGAGTATGACTATGGAACCTCTAATAAAAAATAAAAGTAGTGAAAGCCCAGCTCGATTGGTATTTCTTGATGAAAACCCTCCTACATGTACGCTGACATATTCACAATTTGAACATGGAGAGACCAGTCCTCATCACATACATGAATGGGAACATGAAGTATACATAATTTCGGGAAAAGGAACTTTACATTGTGATGGAGTTGAATATCCAGTACAAGCAGGAGATGGACTGTTTATTCCACCTAACGTTGATCACTACACCATCAACGATAGCGGCGAAGGAACGTTAAGCAGAGTAGAGGTCAATCCACTAATCGCAGCTCAATCAGGTGGTTCCACCAAACAAGGTGGTGGAACGGGAGAAAAACCAACAATCCGAAATTTCAAAGATCTTAATAATGGTAATGTACTCATCGGTAGCCCAGAGGGTGCTCTAAACTATGTCATGCTTTATAACGGCGCTATGAAGCCCGGTTCTGTAAGTCATGCAGATACCGGAGGACATATCCACCCTTGGGAGCACGTAGTATACATACTGTCTGGTGAAGGAATCATAAATTGTGGAGGTGAAGATTACAAAGTCGTTGAAGGAGATGGCATATTAGTTCCCGGTAACGTTCACCATCAATGGAGAAATGAATCTAACACAGACATGTTAAGAGTTACATTCAATCCAATTGAATCAGAATTCAAAGATTAAACTTAACTAATCTGATATTCCGGCCTCTTTAAGAGTTGCCTCGCTATAACGATTTTTAGAATCTCATTGGTACCCTCACCAATAATCATTAGTGGGGCATCTCTATAATATCTCTCTACTGGTAGATCTTTAATAAAACCATACCCTCCGTGTATCCGCATAGCATCCATTGCTACCTCTTGGCATATTTCGCTTGCATAGAGTTTAGCCATACCTGATTCAGCATCAGATCTTTCACCTAGGTCTTTTTTCTCAGCTGCATCATAGGTTAACAATCTAGCAGCCTGGATTTTGGTCGCCATATCAGCCAATTTAGTCTGGATGATTTGTGTGTCTGACAATGGTGAACCAAAACTATATCTTTGCTGAGAATACTTAATCGCAGCATCAAAAGCAGCCTGAGCTACACCTACTGCTCTAGCAGCTACATTTATTCTTCCTGTTTCTAATCCACTCATAACCTGCGAGAAACCTTTCCCTTCACTTCCTCCAATCACATTCTCTTCAGGCACTCTAAGATTATCAAAGAATATTTCACAAGTATCCAAACCTCTGTATCCTAGTTTATCTAAATCTCTGCCAATTCGAAATCCTTCCCCTTTCTCCATCACAAACGCTGTTAATCCTCTATGTTTTGATTCCGGATCAGAATCCGTTCGAGCTAAAAGACAAAACATATCTCCATGTCTAGCATTCGTGATAAACATTTTGGAACCATTAACCACATATTCTTCGCCATCTTTTTCTGCTTTTGTTTTCAAACTGGCAACGTCGGTTCCCCCTCCGGGTTCAGTTAATGCCAAACCTCCTCTTTTAACTCCAGAAGCTAAATCAGGCAAAAACTGTTTCTTTTGTTCTTCTG
>MDTE01047146.1_pt1 | contig 47408 bp, 44 predicted proteins | sample 811231 | NCBI WGS metagenome assembly MDTE01 (sample SAMN05326651, study PRJNA326480) | marine metagenome | isolation source: seawater | place: Indian Ocean: Red Sea | collected 2010 | reverse complement strand
TCACCTGTTGGATCACGGCTTCCGAACCCTGGCCCTGTTCGGTAATCGACGTCTGGACAATCACCGCGCCCGACGCATCCATGCGCGCCGCCGCACCATCTTGGGACGAGATGCGCGCCCCGCCCAGCCCGTAGGTGTGCGGACCCGGGTTGGTCATCTCGACCAGCGTGGCGAAGCCGACGCCGCGATAGACGCCCTGCTCGCGAAGCGCCTTCTGTTCAGCCCGGAACGCATCGTAGTCGAACATCGTCAGAAGCTTGTCGAGGGATGCCTCGTGTGAGAGGGCCTCCATCTTCAGTCCAGTTATGAAGTCGCGCGGGTAGCTGTCATCCGCCATCAGGTTGCGCCGCCGGATATCCACCGGATCGATCCCGAGCTTGCGCGCACCCTCCTCCATGAGAGTCTCTGTGATCGCCACCGCCACCGGGTGGCCCACCGCCCGGTACTGGCTCATGGGCGTCTTATTCTGGAACACGACGCGCGAGCGCGCTTTGTAGTTCGCGTGGTTGTAGGGTGCGCCCACATAGTTGATGACCTGCAACGCCTCAAGCGCGGAGGTACGAGGATACATCGAGTAGGCCCCGACGCCCGTCAGGTCGTCCATCTCGATCGCCAGCAGCTCCCCGTCCGCAGCGAACGCCGCGCGAACATGCGCGCGATGATCGCGCGCATGCAGGTCGGTGAGGAAAGATTCGATCCGGTCGGCGACAAACTTCACCGGCCGTTTCATAATCTTCGAGATCGCCGCCGTCGCCATCTCGTCGGGATAGGTATGGCCCTTGACCCCATAGGCGCCGCCGATGTCACCACATAGGATCCGGACATTCTGGTTCGGGATGTCCAGATGACGGGCAAACAGATCCTGCATCATGTGCGGGGCCTGGTGTGAGTGAAACGCCGTCAGGCGGTTCTCCGAGGCATGATAGTCAGCGATGATCGCCCGCGATTCCGGGCACACGCCGGTGTGACGCCCAAAGTTGAGGGTCTGTTCGACGACCGCAGCGGCGGCGGCGAACGCTTTGGACGTGTCGCCGATATCGTGGTTCATCTCGAACAAGAGGTTATCGCCTAGTTCCGGATGCATGACGTAGGCGCCGTCAGCCAGCACAACTTCCGGGTCGGCCAGCACCGTCAGCTCCTCGAACTCGACCTCTAGCAGCTCGAGTGCGTCCTCGGCTTCCGCGCGGCTGTGGGCGACGATTGCGGCCACCGGCTCTCCCTGCCAGCAGGACCGGTCGACCGCCAGGGCGTGCTGGGGCGCGGACTTCATGCCCTTGAAGTGGGCGAGTGTTCCGACCCAGGGCGTGCAGACCTCGGCAATGTCGTTACCCGTGAAGACCCGGATCACGCCCGGACTGGCCATCGCAGCCGCGTCATCGATCGAGACGATCCGCGCGTGGGCGTAGGGCGAGCGGAAATATACGACATGGACCATGCGCGGCAGACTAAGATCATCGACATATTTTCCCTGGCCCGCCATTAGGCGCGCGGCGTTGGCGCGCGGTACGATCTTACCGATAAAGGTTTCCTCTCGGTCGAGGACGCTTTCCTCGGCCGAATGGTCAGCCACGCTCATGGTTGCCGTTCCCCTGTGACATATCGCTGGGGGGGAAGGTACAGGCCAACGGCCATTACGGCCAGCCTAGCCCGCGTTCACGATCAGGACAAAAGGTATTGCTCACTTCGTCCTGACGCGGGCCGCAGGCCCGTATCGAAGGACTAGGCAATCATGCCTCAAAGCATGAGGTTCACGATATCTCGGCTAGAACTTGCCGAGCGCCTTCAGAATTCGCTCCGGCGTGATCGGCTGATGCGACAGGCGGGTGTCGAACGGCGACAGAGCATCGTTGATCGCGTTCATGATCACGCCCGGCGCGCCGGCCGTGCCGGCCTCGCCCGCGCCCTTGGCGCCAAGCTCGGAGTCATCAGTCGGGGTCTCCACATGACCCACATGGATGTCCGGCATCTCGCTGGCCATTGGCACCAGGTAGTCGGCCATGTTCGCATTCACGAGGTTGCCCGCATCGTCGTAGCGGCACTCCTCGAGCAGGGCGCCACCGAGTCCCTGAATCACGCCGCCGCGCACCTGCTCGTCCACGAGCTGCGGGTTCAGCACCGTGCCGCAATCCTCGACCACCCAGTAATCCAGAAACCGGAGGAAACCAGTCTCCGTATCAACCTCGACGTAACAGGCCTGAATGCCATTGGTGAAGGCGATGTTGTACTCGCGCGGGACGAAGTGGCGGGTCGCCATGAGCTCGGGCTGGAAGCCCTTGGGGATGAGATCGGAACGGAAATAAGAGATCCGTGCCAGCTCGTCGAGCCCCATGCGCTCGTTGCCGGTGTCGTCGTCCACGACGACGCCCTCGCGAATGTCGAGAGTCTTTGGGTCGGCCTGAAGCAGCTGGCCCGCTATGTCCTTGATGTTGTAGCGCAGTGCCTTGGCCGCCCTTAGCACCGCCTCGCCGCCGATGCCCGCGCCGCGGGAACCCCAGGTGCCGCCGCCGGTCGGTACATTGTCGGTGTCGCCGGTGATCACCTTGACCCGATCTGGGCTGGTACCAAACGCGGTGGCCGCGATCTGGCCCATGATCGCGTCAGTGCCCTGTCCCTGCTCAGTGACCGAAGTGTGAACGACGATGGAACCGCTCGAATCAAGTCGCACTTGGGCGCCATCCTGAGACGATATCCGCGCCCCGCCGATGCCGTACATCGCCGCGCCGGGGTTGGTCAACTCAATCATCGCCGCGAAGCCGATACCGCGATAGATGCCCTCCTCGCGCAGCCTATCGCGCTCGGCCTTCATTCCCGCGTAGTCCATCGACGCTAGAAGCTTGTCGAGGGACGCGTGATGGGACAGGCCCTCAAACGCGATCCCGCTGGCGCCCTTGGTCGGATAGGCATCGTCGGTGATCAAGTTACGCCTGCGGATGTCGACCGGGTCGATCTCCAGCACGCGGGCACCTTTGTCGAGGATCGCCTCGGTGACCGCGAAGGCGACCGGATGGCCGACCGCGCGGTACTGGCACATCACGTTCTTGTTCTGAAACACGACCTGGGCCTTGGCCCGGTAGTTCTGGTGCTTATAGGGGCCACCCGTGAAGTTCAGGACCTGGTTTGCCTCCATCGCGCTGGTGCGCGGATACATCGAATAGGGCCCAACGCCAGTGAGATCGTCGATCTCGATCGCGGTGATGTCGCCGTCCTTGGTGAAGCCCATCTTGGCGTGCACCCGATGCGCGCGGGCATGGATGTCCGTTAGGAAGGATTCGATCCTGTCGGCGGCGAACTTGACCGGACGGCCGAGCATCTTCGATAGCGCCACCGTGGCCATCTCGTCGGCATAGACATGCACCTTGATGCCGAACGAACCGCCCACGTCGCGGCAGATCACACGGACCTGGCCCTCGGGCACGCCGACATGCTTTGCGAAGATGTGCTGCATCATGTGCGGCGCTTGGTTCGACATGTGCACGGTCAGCTTGTCGTCGGCCTCGTCATAGTCCGCTAAGAGGACTCGTGGCTCCAGCGTGACGCCGGTGTGGCGGTCGAAATGATAGGTTTCCTCAACCACCAAGTCGGCGGCGGCAAAGGCCGCGTCCACGTCCCCGGCCTCGACGCCGTTCTCGAACGCGATGTTGTCTCCCAGTTCGGGATGGATTACCGGCGTGCCGGGATCGCCGGCGGTCTCAGGATCGGTGACGGCCGGAAGCTCCTCATAATCCACCGCGATCATAGCCGTAGCGTCCTCGGCCTCGGCTCGGCTGTTGGCGACCACGGCGGCCACCGCCTCACCCTGCCAGCTGACCTGGTTCACGGCGATGGCGTGTTGCGGTGCCGACTTGAGACCCTTGAAATGGGTCAGCACGCCCACCCAGGGCTCACAATATTCAGCCAGCTCCGAACCCGTCACGACCCGCACCACGCCTGGCATGGAAGCTGCATCGCTGGTATCGATGGAAAGAATCTTCGCATGGGCATGGGGCGAACGCAGGAAGACCACATGGACCATTCGCGGCAGCTTCAGGTCGTCGACGAACTGGCCCTTGCCACGTACCAATTTGCGCACGTTCGGGCGTGGCACTACCTTGCCGATATAGCTGTTGGGGCGTCCCAGAACGCTCGAGCCCGGGCTCAGGGTTTCGTTGGTCATCGTCTCTCTCCAAACATGCGTTCGTTCCGCGTCTGGCGCACGGATTAATCTCCTGAATTATCCCACAGCCGACCCGCGAAGGCGATTGCGAACCGGGTGCCGGTCAGCGTCCTTTATCCCCAGCGCGTCCTCGCCAATCAGGACGCGCTGGACATTCGCCGTCCCCTCGCCCACGGCCAGCATGTTCACATAGGCAGTGTACTTCTTGATCGGATACTCGTCGGCCAGTGCATAACCGGCGAAAATCTCCGCCGCGCCGGCCGCGGCCTCCTTCGCCGCCTCGACAGCGAAATACTTGGCGCGTGACGCGGCCCGGGTCGCCGGCCGGCCTTCATCCATAAGCCAAGCCATGCGCTGCACCATTAACCGCGCCGCGTCCGTGCCGGTGGCCATGTTGGCGATCAGGTGCTGTACCATCTGATACGCAGCGATGGGGTTCCCCCGGATGACCCGTTGGTTTGCATATTCGACCGCCTCATCGAGGCAGGCCTGGGCGAGCCCGACGGCCCGGGCCGAAACGGTCAGACGGCCGAACTCAAGCGCATTCATCGCTACCCTGAAGCCCTCGCCCTCCGCTCCCAGACGGTTCTCCACCGGCACCACAAAGTCATCGAGAAACACGGCATTCGACGTCAGACTATTGGACAGGCCGGTCATGGGGACTGGGTTGGCGGTGAAGCCTTCGTACCTTTTCGGTTCGACGATGAAGGCACTGATGCCCCGGTGATCGGCATCTGGATCGGTTTTCGCGAACAGCACGCCCACGTCTGCCGCATTGGCGAAGGTGATCCACTGCTTCGAGCCGTTCAGGTGGTAGACATCACCGTCACGCACCGCCGTCGTCTTCATCGAACCGGCCGCGTCGGACCCGCCGCCAGGTTCGGTCAGCGCGAACATGCCGATCCGCCTGCCGGCAATCAGGTCGGGGACGAAGCGCGCGATCTGGTCCTCGTTGCCCCAGTTGAAGATCGTGAAAGGGCAGGTCATGCCTTGCATGTTCATGCAGTAGCCGAACTCTGGTGCTACCCGCGAGATCGCCTCCGAGATTGCCGCCACCGCGACAAAACCCGCATCCGTCCCACCGAGATCCTCGGGAAACGCTGCCCCGAAAAATCCCGCCGCACCCATCTTCGCGACAATCTCGCGCGGGAACTCACCCGACGCCTCAAATGGGCCAATCACCGGCAGTATCTCAGCCTCCGCGAAACGCACGACCGAGTCCGCGAAGGCGGCAATCTCTTCAGGTAGGGTAAAATCCATCCGCTGCGTTCCTTTATTGTTGCGGGTAACATATTTAACATCGCACCATCCGTCGAAAGAAAGATCGAAGCGCCCGTGAGCGAGCTTTTCACATCCGTAGAAGACTTGGCCAATCGCATCCCGGACGGCGCCAAAGTCGCGCTGGCACCCGACTATTCGGGCTGCTCGATGGCGACGGTACGCGCCCTGATCGCCCGCGACGCGAAGGACCTGCATCTGGTCGGAGTGCCCTCCGTGGGCTTTCAGGGTGACATGCTGATCGGCGCAGGCTCCGTAGCCACATTGGAGACCGCAGCCGTCACCCTCGATGAGTACGGCCCTGCACCGCGCTTCATGGCGGCAGTGAAGGCGGGCGTCCTGAAGGTCATCGACGGGACCTGCCCGGCGATCCATTCGGGCCTGCAGGCGGCCGAGAAGGGTATCCCCTTCATGCCGGTGCGCGGCATCCTAGGATCGGACCTGCTGGAGCATCGCGACGACTGGATCACCGGGACGGACCCGTTCAGCGAACAGGAGGAGCCGCTGGTGCTGGTCAAGGCAATCCGCCCTGACGTCACGCTCATCCATGCGCCGCTCGCTGACCGGAACGGCAATGTCTGGATCGGCGTACGGCGCGAGATGATGCTGATGGCCCACGCCGCCCGCGAGACCCTCGTCACGGCGGAGGAGATCTACGACGGCGATCTGCTCGCCGACGAGGCGCGCGCGCCGGGGACGATCCCCAGCCTCTATGTGAGCGCGCTCGCCGAGGCGGCAAATGGCGCCTGGCCGGTAGGGCTGTTCGGGCGCTACGGACCCGACGACGCCCATCTGGTTGACTACCTGGAACGCGCACGCACCGATCAAGGCTTCGCCGGCTATCTCGAGGAATTCGTCTACGCTCCGCAGGCCGTCAAATGAGTGCCCCGGGATGAGCACCACGATCGTACTCGAAGAACTGCTGATCTCGACCGTCGCCGAAATGCTCTCCGGCCTCGGACATGTGGCCGTCGGCGCCCAGTCGCCCATCCCCGGTTCCGCCGCGTTGCTCGCACGCGCCCGGTCCGGCGGTACGCTTCGGGTCTCGATGCTGGGTAGCGAGGCCCACAGCCCGTTCACCGATGGCGGGCGGGAGCTCTTCGACTGCGCGGCTCAGGGGCGGATCGACGCCTTCTTCCTGGGCGGCGGCCAGATTGACGGCCAGGCTAACATCAACCTAGTGGGCATCGGCAACTATCCGAGCACAAAAGTCCGCTTCCCCGGTTCCTTCGGCTCGGCCTATCTGTATTTCTTGGTGCCTCGGGTGATCCTGTTCCGCGAGGAACACACGGCTCGGGTGCTCGTCCCTAAGGTGGATTTCGTGAGCGCCCCCGGCGTGAGCGACGCAGACATGCGTCGCACAGGCGGGCCGCACGCGCTGGTAACGGGACGATGCGTCTTCTATTTTGACACCGACCGACAGCGCTTCCGGCTCGCCTCTGTGCATCCCGGCCACGATTCCGACGAGATCCGTGAACATACCGGCTTCGACTATGACACCCCCGACACGGTGCCAGAGACAGCGCTGCCGAATGCGGCGACGCTGGAGCTGCTGCGTGGCCGGGTCGCCGACGAGGTCGCCGAGACCTATCCCGCATTCGCGGCCCGCGTGTTCGAGGCGGCCGACGCCGCCTAAGGCGTTGCGCCAGCGCTGCCGTCGTTCCGCGGGCTCAGTAGGCCTTGCCACGCGCCGTCACCGGCCAGAGGGTCTCGACCTTTCCGTTCCGGACCCCGACATACCAATCGTGCAGATTCGCCGTCGGGTCGCAGTGGCCCGGCACCAGCCGCAGCTTGTCGCCCACCTTCAGCACGCCGCCGGGGTCAGACACCACGCCGTGCTCGTCCGAGCAACTGATGTATTCGACGTCGTCGCGGCCGAACACGAACGGCAGGCCGCTGTCGACAGACTGGACCTTCAGGCCGGCATCGACGACCGCCCGATCGGCCTTCGTATGGCTCATCACCTGCGTGAGCAGGAAGAAGGCATATTCCCATTCACCCGCGTCGAGTCGCGCACCATCGGCATCCCGGATGCGTCCGTAGTCGGCGTCCATGAACGCGTAGGACCCACACTGGAGCTCGTTGTAAACGCCCGAATTGCTCTCGAGCTTATAGGTGCCGGTGCCGCCACCGCTCACCAGCACGGGCTTCAGCCCGGCCATCTCAAGGCCGGCGACGACGTTTTTCACCTGAGCGATCGCGACGTCGAGTTTCTCCGAGCGCGCGGTATGAGTCTCCAAATGCTGGGCTGAGCCCTGATAGGCTTGAATGCCGGCGAACGTCAGTCCAGCCGCAGCGTCGATGGCGCGGGCCAACGCCACCGCTTCCCCGGTTGTCGTGACACCACAGCGCCCCTGGCCGCAATCCAGTTCGACCAAAACTTGGAGCCGGGTGCCATGGCGACAGGCAGCGTCCGACAGTTCCGCGACATTGCCGGGATCGTCGACACAGACAATCACCTGCGCGCCGCGTTCAGGCAGGCGCGCGAGACGATCGATCTTCAAGGGGTCACGCACTTCGTTCGACACCAGAACGTCCTTGATTCCCGCACGGACAAATGCCTCGGCTTCCGAGGTCTTCTGACAACATACGCCGACGGCGGCGCCGAAGCGTTGCTGCAGTTTCGCGATGTCGGCCGACTTGTGCATCTTCCCGTGCACGCGCAGTTTCATGCCGTGGGCAGTCGCATAGTCGCCCATCTTACGAATGTTGCGCTCCAGCGCATCGAGGTCCAGCACGATACAAGGGGTCTGGACGTTGGCTTCAGCCATCCCCGGCAGGGCGGGGATGTCGTAGCCGACCTCGAGACCATCGAAATCCGTCGCGGCGCTCATCCGAGTTCTCCTTTCTTCCGTTCCATGGAATGGACGGACACGGGAAGGGAAACTAGCATAGGCGCGTAAATGACGGATGGCGCCGGCCACCCGCCCCTCACGCTTCACTCGCTTCCCGGAACACTATCGCAGGCTCAGATTCATGTCCCCCAATCCCACCCCGTTCGGCGCTCTTGCAGGGCTGAAGGTCGTCGATCTCGCCCGCGTGCTCGGCGGCCCCTACTGTACGCAGATTCTCGCCGACCACGGGGCAAACGTGATCAAGGTCGAGCCCCCTCAGGGCGACGAGGTGCGCGACTGGGGCCCGCCCTTCCATGAGGGCGACGCGTCCTACTTCACCGGGCTCAACCGTAACAAACGCTCGATCGGCCTCGACCTGACCAGACCCGAAGGGCGTGATGTGCTGCTCCGGCTGCTCGAAGAGGCCGACGTGCTGATAGAGAACTACAAGACGGGCACCATGGAGAAATGGGGTCTGGGCTATGACGAGGTGCTGGCGGAGAAATTCCCGCGCCTGATCCACTGCCGGATATCAGGCTACGGTGCCGACGGCCCGCTCGGCGGATTCCCAGGCTATGACGCGATCGTCCAAGCGATGGCCGGCTGGTTCTCGATCAACGGCGGCGAAGACAAGGTGCCGACACGTGTCGGGATCGCCGCGGTGGACATGGGCACCGGGCTCTATTCCTGCGTCGGAATCCTGATGGCCCTCTTCGAACGCCAGACGTCCGGCAGCGGCCAGTATATCGACATGACGCTTTATGACTGCGCGGTCTCGCTGATGCATCCGCACATCCCCAACTACTATCTGTCGGGCGGCGAGGTGCCGGGCATCACCGGCAACCAGCACTCCAACATCGCGCCCTACGACAAGTTCCCCACGAAAACGGTCGACGTATTCATCGGCGCAGGCAATAACCGGGCCTTCCAGCGCTTGTGTGACAAACTCGGCCGGCCCGAGCTAACCGAGGACCCGCGCTTCCTGACCAATTCCGACCGAATTCAGCATCGTGACGAGTTGCGTGCCGAACTCCTCGACGCCTTCGCGGTTGTCGACGGCGAGGAGATCGCCATGACGCTGCTCGCCGCCGGCGTACCCTGCGGCCCGGTACTCGACACCGCCCAGGTGATGGACGCGCCGCATACGAAGCATCGCGGCATGGCAGCCAAGCTCGACTGGTATGAGGGCGCGGGCATCCCGATCAAGTTCGGGCGCACACCAGGCGAGATCCGCTCGACGCCGCCCGCCTTCGCCGCCCATGCCCGCGAGATCCTCAAGGAACATGGGTTCGACGATGACGACCTCGAGGCACTCACAACCTCCGGCGGCCTCGTCACCGAGCGCCGCAAGCTGTAACCCAGACACGACAAACGAGAACGCCATGCGCTGGTCCGAACGCCGCACAAATTTCCGCGCCATCCTGAATGGGGAACGGTGCATCCATCCGGGATCCGTAGCCGATCCGATGACAGCCCGCATCACCCAGGAAGTAGGCTTCGAGGTCTGTATCTTCGCCGGCTCCGTGGCCTCGATGTCCGTGCTGGCCGCCCCTGACCTCATCGTGCTCACCCTATCAGAGTTCGCCGATCAGACGCGCCGCATCTGCCGCGCGACGGAACTGCCGTTGCTGGTCGACGCCGATCACGGCTACGGCAACGCGCTTAGCGTGCGGCGCACGGTAGAGGAACTGGAGATGGCCGGCGTTGCCGGTCTATCGATCGAGGACACCAACCTCCCCGCACCCCATGGCAGTGGGGGCAGGGCGCGCCTGATCAGCCTTGAAGAGGGTGTTGGCAAGATGAAGGCCGCGCTCGACGCGCGCTCCGACCCCGATCTTGTAATCGCCGGGCGTACCAGCGCGCCAGGAATCGAGGGGGTCGAGGAGGCGGTTAAACGCGCTACTGCCTACGAGGCGGCGGGCGTGGACGCGCTATTCCTAGTCGGGGTGAAGAACCGCGAGGAACTGGCCGCGGTCGCGGCGGAGGTCTCGACACCCATCATCTTGGGCAGTGCTTCGCGCGAGATGATGGACTGTGAATGGCTGGCATCGCTAGGCGTACGCATATGCCTGCAGGGCCACAAGGTGCATGCTGCGGCCATGGCCGCCTTCCTGAGGACCCAGCAGGCGCTCGCCGACGGCACTCACCCCGATGACCTCGACGGCATCGCGCCCAGCGACACCATGAAGCGGCTCATGCGTGCCGATAACTACGACCGCTGGAGTGCGTCATATCTCTAGGCGCAAACACACCTCGGTAAAGCTCCGCAGCCCGTCGAGTAGCTCGGCGTCGTTGACGATCTGCAGAGCAAACCAATTGGCAATGCTACAATCGCCACCGTCATGAGCTACTCCGTCAAAATCCGGCAATCTGACGTGCCCCTGGATGTCGCGATGGGCGACACCATCCTCGCCGCGGCGCTGGCCGCGGGGGTGCCCTATCCCCACGGCTGCCAGTCAGGCAATTGCGGGGCATGCAAGTCGCGCCTGCATGCGGGCGAGATCGAGATGTCGCCCTATTCCGACTACGCACTGACCGATGCGGAGAAGGGGTCCGGCTTGGTCCTCGCTTGCCGGGCGGTGCCCTGGAGCGATTGCGAGGTCTCTTGGCTCGAGCCCGACGAGGTGGTCGCGCACCCGCTGCGCAAGCTCCACTGCAAAGTCACAGCGCTCGACCGCATGACCCACGACATCATCCGCGCGCGCCTGTCGATCAAGGCCGGCGGGCCGTTTAATTTCACCGCCGGACAGTACGCAAGGGTGCACTTCGCGGACCTGCCGCCGCGCGACTATTCAATGGCGAACCTGCCGCCCGACGGAAACGCCGGCGACGGCGAGATTGAGTTCCATATCCGGGCGATCACGGGCGGCGGCGTCAGCACCTTCGTCCAAAATGATCTTAAGGTCGGCGACGACGTCCGGGTCGTAGGGCCCTACGGTATCTCCTACCTGCGCGCGAAACACACCGGACCCATCGTGGCACTCGCCGGTGGATCGGGCCTGGCGCCGGTGAAATCGATCGTTGAATCCGCGCTAGCGGCCGGCGCCGAACAGCCCATCCACATGTATTTCGGCGTCCGCGCCGAGCAGGATGTGTACTTGGAAGACCATTTCCAGAACCTCGCCGCGAAACACGACAACTTCACATTTGAGATCGTGCTGTCGGAACCGGACGGAGACACCGAACGACGAACGGGGTTCCTGGTCGACATCGTCGGCGACGACTTCACCGATCTGGACGGCGCGAAGGCCTATCTCGCCGGGCCACCGATCATGGTCGAGACCTGCGCCGGCAAGCTCAAGGACATCTCCGTGCGCAACGAAGACTGTCACGCGGACGCGTTCTATACCGAGGCCGAGAAGGCCGCACTGAATGAGGCAACATGAGCGCCGAGACTCAAGACGGACGCCTTGACGGCCGGGTCGCACTGGTCAGCGGCGCGGGGCGTGGCATCGGGCGTGCCATCGCCGAGGCGCTGGCGGCGCGTGGCGCGCAGGTCGTCGTCGCGGATAATGGCGGGGACGTGGGCGGTCACGATGCCGACCCGTCGGTCGCCGAAGCTGCGGCATCGGAGATGGGCGACAACGCGGTCGCCTTCACGAATTCCATCGCCAACGCCGAGGGGGCCCGGGCTGCCGTGGCCTGCGCCACCGACACGTTCGGCGGCCTCGACATCCTGGTGAACAACGCCGCCATCCTGCGCGACGGCTTCATCTTCAAGTCCGATCCGGACGATTTCCGCGAGGTGATCGAGACCAATCTCTGCGGCGCCTGGTATCTGGCGAACGCCGCGACGCCGGTCATGCGCGAACAGGCCAAGGCCGAACGCGGCGGCGCGCCCTATGACTGGGGCCGGATCGTCAACATCACTTCTTCGGCCGGACTCTACGGAAATTTCGGCCAATCCGCCTATGCCTCGGCTAAGTCGGGCATGATCGGCCTAACGCGGGTCGCCGCGATGGACCTCGGGCGCGCGGGCATCACCGTCAATGCGATCGCGCCGTTTGCCGCGACCCGGGTGACCGACATGATCGTGCCGGCCAATGACGAACAGGCGACCTACAAGGAACGCGCGCTGAAGCTGTCGCCCGACCATGTGGCGACCGCCGTCGCCTGGCTGTGCCAGCCGCAGAGCCAATCGATTACCGGCCAGATCTTCGGCGTTCGCGGGCGCGAGCTGTTCCTGTTCTCGCAGCCGCGTCCAGTTGCAATGCTTTCGCGCGACGATGCCGACTGGGACGTCTCCGCGCTGGTCGCAGCGGCGCCGAGCGAATTTGAAACGCAGTACACCGATCTCAACACGGACCTAGAGTCCTTCAACACGGATCCCAAGGTCTAACCGACAGGAGAGCCACCATGACCATCCAACCCGGAGATTCCGTCGAAACCTCCCGCGAGCTGCAGGACGCGCCCGAGGAGTTTCGCGCTGCGGTCGAGAAGATCGTCATCAGCCACGCGGTCAACGAGTTGTACGGCGCCCAGGTGTTCGACGAGCCCGCCATCGCGCTGGCCCCGACGCCCTATTCCAAATGGCTGACCTGCCGGGTCGCCATGGAGGAGTATGGTCATCATGTGCGCTTCCGCGAGCTGGGCGAGGAAATCGGCATCGCGCCCGAGCGCATGGTGCCGGGCGACAAGAAGCCGCTCTCAATCTTCGAGTTCCCGCTCAAATCCTGGGAAGAGTTCTGCGTGATCAAGCTGCTGGCAGACCTGGCGGAGATTCTCCAGGTCGAGGATCTCGCCCAGTGCAAGTTCCTGCCGCTGCGCAACCTGTCGCGCATGACCATGCCCGAGGAGCGTTTCCACGCCCAGTTCGGCGAGGATTTCTGCAAGGAGCTGATCGAGACCGAGGAGGGCCGCCAGGCCGTCCAGGATGCAATCAACTGCTACTTCCCGATTCTCCCTAAATTCTTCGGCCGCGCCGGATCGAAGAACAACGAGATTTATCGAAAATGGGGGATCAAGCAGCGAACCAATGAGGATATGCTGGCGGACTACATCAATCGGGCGCGCGATCTGGTCGAGGGCGAACTCGGCCTGACGTTGCCGGATGTGGCGGAGGCGGCCTGACGGGGCGCCCACCGCCGCCGCATAAACGAGGAAGCCACATGACCATCCGATCCGAAGTCCGTCCGGACCTGCTGCCGTACTACGAAGACGATTGTGATCCGAAGAATCTCGCCCCGCTTTGGGAGGTGCTGCACACCTTCGCCCGCAAGGAGCCCAAGAGCGACTGCGAGCCCTACATCTGGCACTACAACGAGATTCGCGACACGCTGATGAAGTCGGCTGACCTGATTACGGCCGAACAGGCCGAACGCCGCGTGCTGATCCTCGAGAACCCGGGCATGCGCGGCCGCTACCGGGTCACGACGTCGCTGTTCGCAGGCCTGCAACTGATCATGCCGGGCGAGATCGCGCCGGCGCATCGGCACACTCAGGCCGCACTGCGGTTCATCGTCGAGGGCTCGGGTGCCTACACGGCCGTCGACGGCGAGAAGACGATCATGGAAGAGGGAGACTTTGTGATCACGCCGTCCTGGACCTGGCACGACCATGGCAATCCGTCGGACAGCCCGATGGTCTGGCTCGACGGGCTGGATGTTCCCCTCGTCGAGACGCTCGACACCACGTTTGCCGAACCCTATGGCGAGAAGAGCCAGGGCAATCCGCGGCCGAGCGGCGATTCACTCGCGCGCTACGGGTCCGGACTGCTGCCGGTCGATCATGAGCAGCGCAGCCCGTCTTCGCCGGTCTTCAACTATCCCTACACGCGCACCCGCGAAGCGCTCGAGACCATGTGCAAGACGGACGAGTGGGATCCCTGCCACGGTCTGAAGCTGCGCTACGTCAATCCTGATAACGGCGATTCCCCGATGCCGACCATCGGCACCTTCATGCAGCTCCTGCCGAAAGGCTTCGAGACATCGGGTTACCGTTGCTCTGACGGCACCGTCTACTCCGTGGTCGAGGGCACCGGGAAATCGATCATCGGCGACCAGACCTTCGAATGGGGTCCGCGCGATCACTTCGTGGTGCCGTGCTGGGTGCCGCAGAAGCATATCGCCAGTGAGGACGCCGTCCTGTTCAGCTTCTCCGATCGGCCGGCCCAGCAGAAGCTCGGCCTCTGGCGCGAGGATCGCAGGAACGCCTGAATGACCGAACCCGTCGCGGCGCTTGCCGACTTCCCACAGCGTCTGCGGATGGCGTCCTGGTTCTCCTTCGTCGGCACGCCCTTGAGCGATGCGGAACGCGGGGATATTGCCGAATACACCGACGCCCTCGGCCTCGGCGAGCTTGTGATCGAAGAGCTTGCCGACTGGCGCGCGGCCGAGGACTGCATCAAACAGACCGACTGGGATGCCGACTGGTGGAACGCCGAGGAGGAGCGCCGCCAGACATTGCTTGCCCAGGCGGAGGTGAAGGTCGGCGACATGGCTTTGACCCGCGCATTGACCGACCTGTCGGAAAAAGCCTCTGACATTGTGCATGGCGCGGCCGCGATCGCGGCCTCGCGCGGCGGCGTGGCCGACCAGGGCCTGACCCGTTCGGCGGCCGGCGCTGCGACCATGTCCGCCTACCAGGCCGCTGTCGAAAAGGCCGCGGCTGACGACGTCGCCAACGACAACCACGGTCACCCCTTTGCCGCCAAGTTCCGCCTGTTCGAGGCCGGCCACTGGCCGCTGTGCGTGCGCGGCGGCACGATTTTCGTCTTCTAACGCCAGACACCCACGAGCCGATCGATGACAAAGCCCCGCAACTGCCGGCCCTTCTTCCAGCCCGAGAGCGTCGCCATCGTCGGCGCCGGCGAGCGGCTGACGAGCTCCGGCGGCGCCGTACTTCGCAACATGATTGCATCGGACTATGCCGGGCGCATCGTTCCGGTGAACCCGAAGGGCGGCGAAATCCTCGGGCTACCCGCCGCCACGTCCCTGTCGGAGCTGGACAGCCCCGCCGACCTTGCTGTCGTCGTGATCCGGCCCGACCTGATCCTCGACGTGGTCGACGAAGCTGCGGCCACCGGCCACAAGAACCTGATGATCCTGCCCGGTGGGTTCCGCGAGGCCGGGGACGAAGGCGTAGCGCGCGAAGCCGAGCTCCTCCGCAAGGCGGACGCTGCCGGCATCACGATTTTCGGGCCGAACTGCGCCGGGATCATCCACCTGGCCGAGGGCGCGCCGTTCGCCGCGACCTTCCTGCGCGACCTGCCGCCCGGGGGCGGCATCGCCGTGATCTCTCAATCGGGCGCGATCACCGAAGAGATCATCGCCAAGGCGAACCAAGACCGCTTGCCGGTGAGCACAGTAGTCTCGGTCGGCAATGCCATTCACCTCGAGGTTACGGACTATCTCGACTATCTGGGCAGCCAAGACAGCTGCAGCTGCGTGCTTCTGTATATCGAATCGATCGCCGATGCGGACCGGTTCCGCGAGGTCGCCCGGCGGGTCGCGTCGAAGAAACCGATCGTCGCACTCATGGGCGGCGGCACCGAGCAGGGCGCTTCGGCCGTGCGCAACCATACCGGCGGCGTCGCCATGCCCAACGCCAAGATCGATGCCTATCTGCGCGATTGCAGCGTGATCCGCGTCCCGTCAGTCCGGCGCATGCTTCTGGCGGCCAAAGGGTTCGGCCTCTACCCCGAGGGAATCGGCTCGCGAGTGCTCCTGTTCTCGAACTCGGGCGGCCCCGGGGTCATCACGACCGACCAGCTCCGCGCCGAGGGGCTCGAGATGCCCGACCTGCCCGAGGCCTATGCCGCCAGCCTGCGCGAGATGCTGCCCGGCGAGGCCGCCGTCGGCAACCCGATCGACCTGCTCGCCGACGCCCGCGAAGACCGCTTCGGCCCTGCCTTCGAGGCCGCGATCGAGCATGGCGCCGACGCGTTCGACGCGATCCTGATGATTCATGTGGTACCGTTCATGGTCGATGCGAGTCCCATCATCGACACGCTGGCCACGCTGACCGAAGCCGCGCCCCTGCCCTGCTTCCACTCGATGATGGGCACGCTGGAGCACCAGGTCAAATGGTTCGCGAAGATGGCGGCGGCGGGCGTGCCGACCTTCAACGATTCCGAATCCATGGCCGAGACCGCCGGGATTCTCTCCCAGTATCCGAAACTGCGCGCCGCAATCGGCTGAGGCTCAGAGCCTCACGCTGCGCAACCGAAGCGCATTCGCGATCACCGAGACCGAGCTCAGGCTCATCGCCGCGGCGGCCACCATCGGGCTGAGCACGAGACCCAGCACCGGATAAAGCACGCCCGCAGCAACGGGAATGCCCGCCGCGTTGTAGACGAAGGCGAAGAACAGGTTTTGGCGGATGTTGCGCAGGGTCGCCGTCGCCAGCCGCCGGGCCCGCACCAGCGCCAGCAGGTCGCCGGTGACAAGCGTGATCCCGGCGCTCTCCATGGCGACGTCCGTGCCGGTCCCCATCGCGATGCCCACATCGGCACCGGCCAGCGCCGGCGCGTCGTTGATGCCGTCACCAGCCATGGCGACGGTGTGACCCGCTGCCTGGAACCGCGCAACAATCGCGCCCTTGTCGGCCGGGAAGACGTCTGCCTCGACCCGGGCAATACCCAGCTGCTCCGCGACCGCGGCCGCGGTGATCGCGTTATCACCCGTAACCATCACGATCTCGATCCCCTGATCACGCAGGGCGGCCAAGGCGTCCGGGGTCGTGTCCTTGATTGGATCGGCGAGCGCGAATATGGCCGCGAGCGCATCGTCGACGGCGAGAAAAACCGCCGTAGCAAGCGTGCGGCGCATCGCGTCCGCCTTTCCCACCAGCGGGTCGATGGAGATACCATTCCTGATCATCAAGGCCGCATTGCCGAGGGCAACCCGGCGGCCAGCGACCTTGCCCGTCACCCCCTCCCCGGCGATCACCTCGAAGTCGGCGGCGACATCGACCGCGATCGCGCGTTCCTCTGCCGCCTTGAGGATCGCTAGGGCGAGCGGGTGCTCGCTCCCCCGTTCGAGCGCCGCGGCGAGCCTCAGCGCCTCGTTTGCGTCGGCCCCCTCCACGACTTCGATCCCGGTGATCGCAGGGTGGCCGGCGGTGAGGGTCCCGGTCTTGTCAACGACCAGCAGATCCACCCGCGCAAGCGCCTCAAGCGCGGCGGCATCGCGAACCAGCACGCCGGAGCCCGCGCCCCGCCCCGTGGCGACCATGATTGACATCGGCGTCGCGAGCCCGAGCGCACAGGGGCAAGCAATGATCAGCACCGAGATCGTCGCCACGACCGCAAAGGGAAGCGCGGGCGCCGGACCGCATAGCGCCCAGGCGACGAACGCCGCAACCGCGATCGCAATTACCAACGGCACGAACCAGACCGCGACCCGGTCGGCCAGCCGCTGGATCGGCGCGCGCGAGCGCTGCGCCTTTGAGACCAGTGAGACGATACGCGACAGCATCGTCTCACTGCCGACATGCTCGGCCTGCATTTCGAAGCCGCCGACGCCGTTGACGGTCCCGCCGATCACGCGATCCCCCACGGCCTTCGAGACCGGCATCGCCTCGCCGGTGACCATGGATTCGTCGACCGTGCCATTGCCCGCGACGACGGCGCCATCCACTGGGATGGCCTCGCCGGGCCGGACGCGCAGAAGATCGCCCGCCATGACCTCGTCCAGTGGGATCTCCCGGTCGGACCCGTCGGCCTCCACGCGCAGTGCGACCTTGGGCGCTAAGTCGAGTAGGGCGCGCAGCGCGTCGCCCGTGCGGTCGCGCGCGCGCAGCTCGAGCACTTGGCCTAACAGCACGAGGACGATGATCACCCCGGCGGATTCAAAGTAGAGCGCGGTCCGGTCGCCATAGGCGCGGAAGGCCTGAGGCACGGTATACGGCAAAACGACCACAAAAAGGCTGAACAGATAGGCCGCGCCGGCGCCCATTGCGATGAGGGTGAACATGTTCGGGCTGCGCTGACCGATCGACTGCCAACCGCGCACGAAGAAGGGCCAGCCCGCCCACGTCACCAACGGCGTCGCCAGTACAAGCTGAGTCCATTCGAAGCCAGCGCCAAGAATATTTGCGAATGACACGCCCGGCAGCATGTCTCCCATGGTCATGACCAACAGCGGCACAGCGAAGATCGCGCCAATATAGAAGCGTCGGGTCATATAGATCAGCTCGGAATTGGGCGGCTTCTCGACCGTGACCTCCATGGGTTCGAGCGCCATGCCACAGAGCGGACAGGCCTCAGGCTCGTCGCGGACCACCTCAGGGTGCATTGGGCAGGTATACTGCGTACCTGTTAAAACAGTCGGCGCGGGGCGTTCTTGGGGCGGCAATAGGTAATATGCGGGGTCGCCAGCAAACTTCGCGGCGCAGCCCGCCGAGCAGAAATAAAACGTCCTGCCACCATGTTCGTGTCGGTGCGGCGACAGGTCGGGATCAACATCCATGCAGCAGACGGGGTCCTTCAACGTCGCGCCCATCTCAGCCCGCTCCGCGGCTGGCCAGGTCGTCGATGATTGGACAATCGGGCCGGTCGTCGCCGTGGCAGGTCTCGGCCAGCTCGACCAGAGTCGCGCGCATCGCCTGCAACTCGCCGATCTTGACGTCGATATCGCAGACCCGATTGAGGGCGATCTCCTTAACGTCTGCACTCTTGCGACCGGTGTCGGCGTAGAGGGCAACCAGCGCCCGGCATTCCTCGACTGAGAAGCCGAGGCCGCGCGCGCGCGACAGGAAGCGCAGCATGTGGACGTCGCGCGGCGCATAGTCCCGATAACCGTTGTCGCGCCGACGCGCCGGCCCGACCAGTCCGATATCTTCGTAATAGCGGATCGTCTTCGCCCGCAGACCCGACTGCGCCGCAGCTTCACTGATATTCATTTCGTTCTCCGAGTAAAGATTCGAACATAGACTTTCCGACTACTGGAAGGTCAAGGAAAGCACTCTGGAGATAAATGATTGTCGAAAACACTACCATGCTGGGCCCGTCGAAGTATGAGAGCGCACCCTCGCCCTTCGACAGATTCAGGGCCTCACATCTTCGGAACGGAAGCCGTGATAGCGCCTTAACCGTATGCGGACACGCCGGGGAACTGCTTGTCTACCACCTAATCGATGAAGAATGGCGAGAGCAGAAACCAGCCGACGAAGGCGGTAACGATCAACGAAACACCGAAGCCATAGATGAATGCGCGTCGCATGGGATTCTACCTTCCGATCAAGCATGTGACCAAGTTCGGCAGCGCGTTCAGCGCCGGGCCGTCGGTCGGGTAACGACTCTTTGAAACTCGGCTATTCCAACACCGGCCGCAACCGTATCAACTGTCTGTCCCCTTCATCGGTCAGAATATAGATCAGGCCGTCGGGACCTTGGCGCACATCCCGGATGGGCCCGAAGTCATCCGCGATCAAGCGCTCTTCCGAGACGATCCGCGTGCCGTTGAGGGTGAGTCACGCGAGTACGCCTCGTCAAATGTGTATCCGAAAAGTTTCCCTGCGCCATTGTTCCAGACGCACACCTCGCTGTTGGAGGAACATATAATCGCGTGATCACTTAGATGCGAGAATGCGGCTGCGAGGGGCCAAGAAGGTCTTCCTTGTCGGTCGTCCCGTCTGAAGTCACATCGATAGCGCTCGTGCTCAAATTCGATGCCAAAACCTGCACCTCAAAGTCGGGATGATGGGGCAAACACCACCACTGGGCGCGGTTTTCAAGACATCGGATCTTATTCAAAATATTCTTTAACATACGCTTAAAATTCACGAGTTCCCAAAAACGGAGGGGCGCCTGACGACGCTCGTCAGCATGCTGCTTATTCGATAGACTAAGGGGGTATCAGGGAGAAACGTCATGATCGAAGTCGTTGGATTTCGTTATTGTCGGCTAGGCACAGCCGACCTCGGGGAAACGGTAAAGTTCGCCGAGAACATGATCGGCTTGGAGATTGTGGGCCAGGAGAATGGCTGCGTTTACACACGCGGCGACGATCGCGACCACAATATCTGTTACTTTCAGGGTGATCCGGCGGACCACACGCTGGGCCTTGAACTCGCGGGCTTCGACGAGCTTGACGCCGCCGAAAGCACGCTCAAGGCCCTTGGGCTGGAGGTGCATCGCGGCTCCGACGAAGAAGCCGCCGCGCGGCGCTGTATGGATTATATCAACTTCAAGGATCCGAGCGGCAATTCGATCGACCTGACCGTGCGGCCCTTTGCCGCCGGGCGGCGCTACTTTCCTGGCCGCGACGCCGGCATTGACGAGTTCAGCCATATCGGTCTTTCGGTGACCGACCCCCGCGAGGCCGAGAAATTCTGGTCCGAGGTTTTCAATTTCCGGACCAGCGACTGGATCGGCTGGTCGGCGCTGATGACCTTCGATGCGGTACATCACCGCTTTGCGTTGTTTCCGTCCGACAAGCCCGGTATCCAGCACATCAATTTTCAGGTCCGTGAGACCGATGACGTTATGCGGTCCAACTACTTCCTGCGCGACCATCAGGTACGAATTCAGGCCGGCCCGGGTCGCCATTCGCTCTCGGGTGCGCGCTTTCTGTACTTCTACGGCCCCGACAACATGATTTACGAGTATTCCTGTGGCGTGCGGATGATCGACGACAGCTGGCGGGCACGACAGTTTCCGGTCAATGATGCCTCCTTCTGTGCTTGGGGTTCCCAGCCGGATCTAGGCGTTCTTGAAGGCACCGACGCTACCGATTAGAGGGCGGTGGGCCAAGTATCACGGAGGTTGCAAACCGCAGCGTCTCGGAAGCTAGGAGCATGAAAATCGGGCTGCCGATCACGCTCCCCTTCGAGGATTTCGAGAACCCTTATGTCAGCCCCGAGCTGACTACCCACAGCCTCGACAAAACGGGCGTTGCCCTTTGGCGCACTGGGGACCATATATCTTTCGTTTGTCCGTTTACGGGCACGCCCAATGGCTTTCCACATTGAATATTGCAAACGCTGAAATTACGAGCCGCGTGCGCTCCGTGCGAGGGACCTGCTCAAACAACTAGGTGCAACCGTCGAGATCGCGCCCGGACGCACCGGCGCGTTCGAAATCACGCGAGATGACAACCTCCTGTTCTCCAAACTTGACACTGCGCGCTTCCCCGACGATGACGAGATCCGCGCTCTGGCGAACGGCAGCTGACATGCGAAACGGTCGATCCTGAGAACCATGGCATTCGACCCATATTTTCCGGCAAGCGAACCGCGTCGCCTCATCGTCGGCATTTCCGGCGCAACGGGCATCGCCTACGGAATTCGCCTGCTCGAGGCTCTGCGTGAAACCAAGGTCGAGAGCCATTTGGTAATCACCCGGCCGGGTCTGATGACCCTCGGCTACGAAACTGACATGTCGCGCGACCAGCTGCACGACCTCGCTGACGTGGTGTACGCGGAGAATGATGTGGGAGCGGCCATATCATCCGGATCCATGATTACGCTCGGTATGATCGTCGCCCCCTGCGCTATAAAGTCCGCCGCCGAGATCGCCTCGGGTGCGACTCAGACACTGCTGACCCGGGCCGCCGACGTGACCTTGAAGGAGCGCCGGCGGCTCGTCCTTATGGTCCGTGAGAGTCCGCTACACACGGGTCACCTGCGCAACCTCACCCAGGCCTCGGAGATCGGCGCCATCATCATGCCGCCCATGCCCGCCTTCTATCCGCGCCCCGAGACGATAGAAGATATGATCGACCACACGGTCGGCCGCGCGCTCGACCTGTTCAGGATCAAGCACAATCTGCTAGAACGCTGGACGGGGAGCCCTCAGTAATATTGCTCGACAGGGTGATCCAGACCCAAACGTGCACTTTAGCAAAGGGGATCATGCACCGCCTCAGAACAATCGGCTTCATCTTGACAGTCTGGCTCATAATAGGGCTGGCCTTTCCCACCACGGCATCGATGTCCGACGGCACCCTGCGGTTTGAGGTCTCTCTAGACGGCCGCCCCATCGGCGAGCATATCCTTACCTTTGTGAAACAGCCGAACGGCCTCCTCAATGTCGCCATCGATATTGATCTCGACGTCAAGCTAGGACCCTTCACGGTCTTCACATACGATCATCGGAACCGCACCGCATGGCGTGACGGTCGGTTAGTCGCGCTCGACAGCGAGACCGACGATAACGGACAGCGGCACTGGGTCCGCGCGGCGGCGAACGCCAACGGGCTCGCAATTTCGTCAGACAAGGGGATGAGTGCCGAAGTGAGCGCCGGCCTGCTTCCGACTACATACTGGATGTTTTCGACGGTGCGGCAGAACCGGCTGATCAACTCGCAGACCGGTGAAATGCTTGACGTGGCGGTGCGCCGGGTCGGTCGCGAAAAATTGGACGGGCCGGACGGTGCCATCGCCGCGACCCTCTACCGGATGGATGGCGATCTCAAAATTAATCTCTGGTACGACGATTCCGGGGTGCTAGTCGGACTGGCATTCGTCGCGCGCGGCGCGCAGGTCACCTACCGACTCACTCAGCGGTCCGGACCGATACCCGTAAGCATGGCGGGCAACATCATGAACGCGCGTCACTGAACCAGCAGTCGGTATGCACAGGGGCGAAGGTATGAGTGGCTCCCGTCTCTCTAATCTCCAGACCATCGCCTATGGCCTGCCCGGGCTTCCGCTCGCCGTTCTGCTGCTACCGCTCTTCATCACGGTGCCGACCTACTATGCCGAGGATCTCGGCCTCGGCTTCGCAACTGTTGGCCTAGTCTTGCTGTTCGCACGCGCCTGGGACGTCCTGACCGACCCCCTGATCGGCTTCCTGTCCGACCGAACTCACACGCGGTTTGGGCGGCGGCGGCCTTGGCTTCTAGCCGGTGCGCCGCTGATGATCGTGGGCGCATGGACCATGTTCCGTCCGCCCGACGAGGTCAACGCACTGTATCTGGCGACGGCCACAATCACCCTTTATTTAGGCGGGACCATGGTCATGCTCCCTTACACGGCCTGGGCAGCGGAACTCTCCTCGGACTATTACGAACGCAGCCGGATCGCAGGCGCACGCGAGGCGGCCCTGGTGATCGGCACGCTTGGGGCCATGGTGGTCCCAGCTCTTTTCGGAGTTGACCGGGCGCTTATCATGGATGGTACGGCGATCGCTTTACTGATCTTCGTTCCGTTGACGGTGGGGGCCGCGCTGATGGCACTGCCCGACCCCCCCGTTCCACGCGATACGGCCGTGCCACCGCACATCGGCCTGAAATCATTGTGTCGGAACCGTCCATTCCGTCTGCTAATCTCCGCCTATTTCGTGAATGGGATCGCCTATGGCCTGCCGGCAACGCTCTTCCTAGTCTATGCCGAGCATGTCCTTAGGCGTCCAGACTGGTCATGGACTTTACTGATCATCTACTTCGCGAGCGCGATCCTAGCACTCCCGGTATGGCTGGCAGTCAGCCGACGCATCGGCAAGCGCCGCACTTGGATCACCGCGATGATCATGGCGACCGCCGGGTTCTGGCCCGCAGTCCTTCTAGGTCCGGATGACCTCCTCTGGTTCATCATGATCTGTGTCTGGACTGGTCTGCCGCTCGGCGCCGAACTGGTCATGCCCCCATCGATGCAGGCCGAGGTGATCGACGCCGACACCGCCAAAACCGGCGCCCGTCGAGCGGGTACCCTATTCGGCCTATGGGGCGTGGCAACCAAGATTCCGCTCGCGCTCGGGGTCGGCATCGCTTTCCCCATCCTTGGCCTCGTCGGCTTCAATGGCAATTCCGGGAGTAACAGCTCGCTATCGCTACTGGTCCTAGCGATGCTCTACGGCTTGACGCCGGTCGCTTTCAAGTTGCTGGCCATCCGGCTGCTCTGGAACTACCCACTCGACACGGACGGATCACTCGCGGTAACGGACGACCGCTGCACATAACGCGAGACCGGCGGGTGATGCAGGCTGAGCTCAAACTCGTGGACACGGAACATCATCTCGCCGCCCAACGGATGGTTCAGCACGATCCGCTAGTGATTGGGCGCGCCGGGTCCTGAGCACGCCAGTGTCAGCTTGATATTATCGATCGACGGCTCGTGAGGCCAGATCTGTGCCCCCGAATCCCCCCGGTTAACAGCCATCTCGAGGTCGCTGACATCGCGGAAGACAAAATCCGTAGGCGCGACGCGAAACCAGATTGAGTCATCGGTACGCACCCATCCGACGATATGATCCATATCGAGAATAAAGGTGTCGGACCGGTCGTCCGGGACATCGTGTGACACAGTCAGGTAGGGCACACGGAACCGAATCGCGCAGATGATGTCGTTATGCGACGCGTAAGGCCCATACGCTTCGTCAGATCATTGAATCGCCATGACGATGCGGTATCGCGATTTTAACCCCACTTTGGGCAAACAAGGCCCAAAGTGGAGTTAAAATCTCGGCGATCATCTGAGCAGAGAGGCAAGCCCGGTTTCGGCAACAGACTCGTACCATTCGACGATCAGTCGCCGCTCATGATCCTCCATTAACGATACGTTTGCGGGGGGCATGGCACGGGTGTGCCCCGCCTGAATATAGATATCGCGGGCATGGGCTGCGATCTGTCGGTCAGTCTCGAGTTTCACTCCCTTCGGTGCCTTAATGATGCCCTCCCACGTGGTCATCGACGCATGGCACATGGCGCACCGCTTCTGCACTACATTGCGCACTTCGTCAAAGTTGTATGCGGCGGCAAAACGCTGCTGGCGCAGAGTGAGTTCAGTGCTGTCTTCAGCCTCGGATTCGAACAGCGGCGAGAAGGCCGACAGCCACATAATGATGATGAAGATCATCACCGTCGCACCCCAGGTCCAGATGGGGGTGCCCTTACGCCCATGTACCGAGTTGAAATAGTGCCGAATAGTTACGCCCATCAGAAAGATCAAGCTGGCGATTACCCAGTTGAACTCAGTCGCGAACGCCTGCGGATAATGGTTCGACAGCATTAGAAACACCACCGGCAGGGTCAGATAATTGTTGTGGGTCGAGCGCTGCTTGGCAAGGATTCCGTGCTTCGCCTCAGGTGTGCGTCCCGCCTTCAGGTCGGCGACCACGATCCGCTGGCTCGGAATGATGGTGAGAAACACGTTTGCCGACATAATCGTTGCTGTGAACGCCCCCAGATGCAGGAAGGCGGCACGCGGGGTGAAGACTTGGGTGTAGCCCCAAGCCATGATCACCAGCAGCACATAGAGCAGCAGCATCAGAGTCGTATTGTTGCGGCCGAGCGGGCTCTTGCAGATGAAGTCATAAGCAATCCAGCCGAAGATCAGCGAGCCGATAGAGATAGCGATGCCCGCGGCCGGCGAAATATCGAGGACCTCGGGGTCGACCAAGAGGAGCTCCGCACCGGCGTAGTAGACCAGCGCCAACAGGATGAAGCCCGACATCCAGGCCCAGTAGGATTCCCATTTGAACCAGGTCAGATGCTCGGGCAACTTGGTCGGGGCAACCATGTACTTCTGGATGTGATAGAAGCCGCCGCCATGCACCTGCCACTCCTCGCCATAGGCTCCCTCCGGCAGGTCTGGAGCCTTGCGCAGGCCGAGATCGAGCGCGATGAAGTAGAAGGACGAGCCGATCCAGGCGATACCCGCGATTACATGAAACCATCGCGCCGCGAAGGATAGCCATTCCATGACCAATGCCATTTCCATCGAGTTCCTCCTTGATCCCATATTGTCCAAACGGCACAAATTCTTGCGGGTTTCGCGCCCGTTTCCGATAGATTGCAGATACGATGCCGCTTATGGAAAACATCCGAACGTTCGTCCGCGTTTACGAGCTCGGCAGCATGTCCGAGGCGGCGCGCGACCAGCAGGTCTCGCCAGCCGTAGCCTCTAGCCGGATCTCTAGGCTCGAAAAGCATCTCGGCGTACGCTTGTTCAACCGCACGACGCGGCGCCTGCACCCAACCGAACACGGAACCACATACTATGAAGGTGCAGTCAAAATCCTGCAGGCCATTGACGAGGCCGAGGCGGCGGTCGCCAGCATCGCACAGAACCCCCGCGGCTCGATCTATGTGGCCGCGCCACTGGGCGTCGGCAAACGCCTGATCGCGCCGCACGTTCCCGCCTTCAAGGATGATTATCCTGACATCAGCGTACGCCTGCGGATGTCCGACCGGCATGTAGACCTGACCCGCGAGGGCGTCGACATCGCTTTCCATCTCGGGACGCTCGCGGATTCCGCGCTGCGGCTGACCAACATCGCGGACTGTCCGCGCGTATTGTGCGCGGCGCCGGACTATCTGATTCGGCGCGGCACGCCGACCGGCGGGCATGATCTCGTCGCCGACGGCCATGACTGCCTGATGCTGCGTTTTCCCGGCGCGGACGAAATGCGCTGGACGCTCATGACTGAAGACGGGCCGCAACGCTTCGAGGTATCGGGCCCGTTCGAGTCCGACGATGGCGACGTGCTCACCGCCTGGGCGCTGGACGGCCGCGGCATCGCGATCAAGCCGATTTTCGAGATCGCCGAGCATCTGCAATCAGGCGCACTGGTGCCGGTGGCGACCGAGACACCTCCGACCTCCGCACAGCTGACCTGTCTCTATCCGCACAAGCGTTTCCTTGACCCCAAGATCCAGCTATTCATCGACTTTATGGTCGGTCGTTGCAAGATGCAGCTAAAGGAACGGGACTCGGTCTATCAGCTGCCGCGATAGGTCGCGTAGCCATAGGGCGAGAGCAGCAGCGGCACATGGTAATGCGCCGCCGGATCGGAAATGACGAACCGAATCGGCACCGCGTCAAGGAACACGCCCTCGGGCAGAGTAGCGCCGGACTTAGCAATATGCGCGCCCGCGTGAAACACCAGCTCATAGGTACCCAAGGTGAAATCCTCGGCCGACAAGACCGGCGCGTCGGTCCGCCCGTCCACGTTGGTAGTGAATTCGCCGAGCGTGATGCGGGCATCCCCATTCAGGCGAAAGAGCTCAATCCGAAGCCCCGCTGCGGGCACACCCTGTGCGGTGTCCAGCACATGGGTTGTCAGATATCCGCCGTCTCCGGCCATGGGCGTGTCCCCCGTTCTGCCTGCGCGCTCCGCGCCAACCGATCCAACCGATTTACGGATCGAATCGTAACCCGCGTTTCAATATAACTCTTTCATTATATTTTTGAAAAAAGATCGGATTATTTTCGATTATATGTAAATGGCGGTTTGCCGAGGAGAATAAACTTGAACCGTTATCCACGCGACCTGCATGGCTATGGCGCCGTGCCGCCGGACCCGCAATGGCCCGGTGCTGCCCGCATCGCGATGCAGTTCGTCATCAATTACGAGGAAGGCGGCGAGAACAATATCCTGCATGGTGACGCCGCGTCCGAAGCGTTCCTATCCGAGGTCGTCGGCGCCCAGCCCTGGCCGGGCCAACGGCACTGGAATATTGAGACCATGTACGAGTATGGCGCACGCGCAGGTTTCTGGCGCCTGCACCGCCTGTTCACCGGGGCCGGCGTACCGGTCACTGTCTACGCAGTCGGTACGGCGCTCGAGCGTTCCCCCACCCAGACCGAGGCGATGAAGGACGCGGGCTGGGAGATCGCAAGCCACGGCCACAAATGGATCGAGTGGAAAGACATCCCGATCGACGAGGAACGCCGGTTGATCGAGGAGGGAATTCGCATCCACACCGAGGCAACCGGCGAGCGCCCACTCGGGTGGTACACGGGCCGCGGCACCGAGAACACCCTCGACCTGATTGCCGATATTGGCGGCTTCGCCTACACCGCCGACAGCTATGCCGACGACCTGCCCTACTGGCATATGTCAGGCTCAAACCCCCTGCTCGTCGTGCCCTACACTCTCGAGGCGAACGACATGCGGTTCGCCACCACCCAGGGATTCAACTCCGGCGACCAGTTTTATAACTACCTGAAGGACAGCTTCGACGCGCTCTATGCAGAGGGCGTGGTCGGCAGCCCGAAGATGCTGTCGATCGGCCTGCACTGTCGGATCGTCGGACGCCCAGGCCGCATCCAAGCCCTCGAGCGCTTCGTCAAGTATGCGCAGTCCCATGATGCGGTCTGGTTTGCACGGCGTATCGATATCGCACGCCACTGGCATGCGACCCATCCCGCGCCCGAAATGGACGAACGCCCGTCGCGCATTTCCGCCGAGGAATTCGTCACCCGCTATGGCGGCATCTTCGAACATTCGCCTTGGGTCGACGAGGGCGCATTCGCACTGGAACTTGGTCCGGCCCACGACACGGCAACAGGTCTGCACAACGCCATGGCGCGTGTGTTTCGGGCTGCGGATGAAAAAGCACGCCTAAGCGTTCTCACCGCGCACCCGGACCTCGCCGGCAAGCTCGCCCAAGCTAGGCGGCTGACCGACAAATCGATGGCCGAGCAGGCCTCGGCCGGCCTCGATGCGCTGACGGACGACGAGCGCGCCACCTTCGAGAAACTGAACACGACCTACCGCGAAAAGTTCGGATTCCCATTCATCATCGCCGTGAAGGGACTATCAAAACCGGAAATCCTCGCGGCTTTCGAACGCCGGATCGAACATGATCGCGAGACCGAGTTCGCAGAGGCCTGCCGCCAGGTCGAGCGCATCGCACTTCTGCGGCTGAAGGATGTTCTTTATGACTGACGCCGCCCTGAATCTGGAACGAAAACCGCTGTTGAAGACAGACGAGATGCCCGACTTCGCGCGCAATGCGATCAATCTTGCCTCGGCGGGCCTCGGGGCCCGCGCGGTATCCGCGACCGACGAATTCTTCGCACCGCTGCTGCGAATGCTGCAGGACAGCAACCCCGTTTTCATCACCAACAAGTATGACGATCATGGCAAGTGGATGGACGGATGGGAGTCGCGCCGGCGCCGCGGCGGTGGGCACGACCATGCCATCATCGCGCTCGCGGTGCCCGGCACGATCAACGGATTCGACGTCGACACCTCCTTCTTCACCGGCAACCACCCACCTGAGTGCCGAATCGAGGCCTGCCGGTCCGAAGGCGATCCGAACGATGATACAGCCTGGACCGAGCTTGTCCCAATGCAGGATCTCAATCCGGACTCTCACCATTTTCTGCCGTGCGATAACGGCAATGTCTGGAGCCATCTGCGCTTCCATATCCATCCCGACGGCGGCGTCGCCCGCCTGCGCGTGTTCGGCATCCCGTATCTTGACCCGGCCAGCATCGAGGGCCGCGACATCGACCTGTTGGCGACGCTCAACGGCGGGCGCATTGTCGCCTATTCCGACGCCCATTACGGCACGTATCACCGGCTTCTGGCTCCAGGCCGGGGACAAAATATGGGTGATGGCTGGGAGACACGCCGACGGCGCGGCCCGGGGCATGACTGGATCATCTTGGCGCTCGGCGTACGCGGCGCCGTTTCTCGCGCCATCGTGGACACCGCCCACTTCAAGGGAAACTACCCCGACAGCTGTTCGATTCAGGCGGTCGACTTAGGCATGATCGGGGTCAACATCGGCGACGCGGCGATTGGCGGTTCGGAGGACTGGCCCAGCATGTTGAGCCACCAGAAGCTCTCTGCCGACACGGTCCACGACTTCCTAGGCAACCAGATCGAAGACCTCGGACCGATCACCCATGTGCGGCTCAACATTTTCCCCGACGGCGGCGTGAGCCGCCTTCGGCTGTATGGACGCGCCGCGTGACCGGCACCATCGGTATCGCAGCCCTCACGGCCGACGAGTTCGCGCCATATGGCGACGTGATCGATGCGGCCCGCGAGCCCGACATGATGATCAACCGGGGCATGTGCGGGAGGTTCCACGATCGTGCAAACATCGACGTGGAACAGGGCGACGGACGCACCGGAATTAGTGTGTTCAAGGCTAAGGCCCGCACGCTACCTTACACACTAGACATGATGGAGCGGCACCCGCTCGGCAGTCAGGCCTTTCTGCCCATGACCGCGGATCCGTTCCTCGTCATCGTCGCGAGCGACCACGACGGACGCCCGCACGAACCCAAGGCGTTCCGGACCGAACCCGGTCAGGGCGTCAATTATCACCGGGGGACATGGCACGGCGTACTGACGCCGCTCCACGAACCCGGACTCTTCGCCGTGGTCGACCGCATTGGCCCCGGTGAAAACTTGGAGGAGCACTGGTTCGACGAACCCTACGAGGTCCGCTGAGTCCTACGAAAACGAAGAACCGCATGCGAACACCTGTTCGCAATCGGCAGGCTTCTCCCCAACCACTGGAGGCATACTCAAAGATGGCTAACACGTCCAACCTCGGGACGCCGGAACAACTCCGCGATCCGAATTACACGCCGCCGCTCACGAAGGCGATCCCACTCGGCATCCAGCATGTGCTGGCAATGTTCATTTCCAACGTCACGCCCGCAATCATCGTCGCCGGTGCGGCCGGGTTCGGATTCGGTTCGAATTCGCCGGACTTCCCGGTTCTGATCTACATGATCCAGATGTCTATGCTGTTCGCCGGCGTCGCGACCCTGATCCAGACAATTGGTCTCGGTCCGGTCGGCGCAAAAATGCCGGTAGTGCAGGGCACGAGTTTCGCGTTCCTGCCAATCATGATACCGCTGGTCGCGGGCCAGGGCGTCGAGGCGCTACCAGCCCTGTTTGGTGGCGTCCTAGTCGGTGGATTGTTCCACGCCCTGCTGGGCACGTTCATCGGCAAGATTCGGTTTGCCCTGCCGCCGCTGATCACCGGCATTGTCGTGCTGCTGATTGGACTGATCCTAGTGAAGGTCGGCATCCAGTATGCGGCAGGCGGCGTTCCCGCCATCGGCAAACCGGAATATGGCAGCCTGCTGAACTGGTCCGTCGCCGGCAGCGTGATCGTTGTGACCCTGGGGCTGAAGTTCTTCGCCCGGGGCATCTGGTCGGTCGCCGCCGTGCTGATTGGCCTGATCGTCGGCTACATTTTTGCTTATGCGATGGGGATGGTGAGCTTCGCCAATGTCGGGCGCGCGGCCGTCTTCGAGGTACCGGAGATCTTCCCGTTCGGGGTAGAGTTCACCACCGCGGCAATCATCGGCTTCTGTCTGATGGCGTTCGTCTCGGCGGTTGAGACCGTTGGGGACGTTTCGGGCATTGCCAAGGGTGGCGCCGGGCGCGAGGCCACGGATAAGGAGATTGTCGGCGCGACCTATGCCGACGGCCTAGGCTCCGCCGTTGCGGGCCTGTTCGGCGCGCTGCCAAACACTTCATTCAGCCAAAATGTCGGCTTGGTGGCCATGACCGGCGTCATGAGCCGGCACGTAGTGACCATCGGTGCTATCTTCTTGGTCCTCGCCGGGTTAATTCCCAAGGTCGGGGCGATCGTCACGACGGTCCCCATCGAGGTACTCGGCGGCGGCGTCATCGTTATGTTCGGCATGGTGGCCGCGGCCGGCCTCTCGATGCTCGCCGAGGTGACTTGGAACCGGCGGAACATGATCATCTTCGCCGTATCCATGGCCTTCGGTTTGGGATTCTACCTCGAACCGGGTGCGCTCCAGCATGTGCCGGACTCGATCCGCGTTCTGCTAGCATCGGGCCTGTTGCCCGCGGCGTTCATCGCGATCATCCTTAACCTCGTCCTGCCGGAGGAACTGGCCAACGACGTGGCAGAGGGTGCCGGCGGCGACTGATCGCTGATCCAAAATACGTAAGGAGAAGCCCCGGACGGTTACCGGGGCTTTTTCTTTGAGTCGCGATTGGCTCTTTTACCCCGCTTTCGGGGGAATATTTTTGGTTCCCGTTTGATCCAAACCAGTGATCCGATTGGGGGGGGGTGACACCGCCTACTTTTGATGATATTAGTTCTTAATAGCAATGAGAATGATTCTCATTACACGCTCCGAATGGACCCATGATAGGTGTCATTAGAAATCCCTAACTATCTCTATTAGTTGAAGGAAATGCCATGTGTAAAAGAAATTTCCTGATTTCCTCCGCTATTTCTCTGACGCTGTGTTCAGGCGCTGCAATGGCAGATGGGCATGGAGATGTTTACGGAAAATTCCCGGTTACTGTAAAGGGATACAGCGGCACGAAAACGAGCTCGACGGCTTATACGGGCCAGATCGCCCGCCACGTACTACACGATTCACTTAAAAAACTAGCCGGAAAAGGTAGCGGTACTGTCGATCATGGACTTAAAGCCAAAATGCTTTCGTATTACGCAACGAAAGATAAGGGCCGTGCAATAATAGCGCCTAAAACTAAGGGCCCGTTTGCAGTCAAGCAAACAGCAGTTGATGAAATCAGCGGTGGCAAGAACCTAACCGGTAAGACCTATAAAGGTTCTATTGCGGGCATGCCTAATGGCATGACTGGCCAGGAATTAGTTGAATTTTGGATTGATAAGGCATCCCGCGCAAAAAAAGGCGTGGATGCTGCTAACGGCTATAACTACCCACAGCTGATCTCAAAATTCATCATGGGAGCCGTCTCCTATAACCAAGCCGTCGATAATTATCTCGATGAGAAACTTAGGGCTGACAAGAAGCCCAATGACAAGCCCTACAAGAAAGGTGCCCCGTATACCGGTAAAGAACACTCTTGGGATGAGGCCTTCGGGTATTTCGGCACGCCTGCACACACGCTTAAGCTAACGCCGCGAAATGTATACGAAATTGCCAAGCAGGGAAGTAAGTCAAAGAAGCCTGAAGATGCATTGCGTTATGCCGATCATAACAAAGATGGGGTAGTTGACCTCAAGACAGAGATGACTTTCGGTCCAGCTTATTATGCTGCCGGGTTCGATGCTGGTTCATACGGCAAAGCCAATCAGACAAATTATCTTCATACAATTACCCGGGCTTTCCTCGACGGACGCAAGTTAATTACAAAAGCTAATGGCGAGAAACTTACTGATTCCCAGAGGTCGCAGTTAGTGGGCTATGCGAAAATTATATCGACAAATTGGGAGCAAGTTTTGGCCGAGGCCACGTTCAAGTATGCGGGTTCCGTTTACAATGACATGGCAAAGCTTCAAACAATTATTGAGGCAAAAGGCGACCCCTCAAAGGCGCTCTCAAAATACATTAAGCACTGGGGTGAGCTAAAAGGTTTCATCCTTGCACTACAAACGGGCAAAGAAAATTTGGGTGAAACTGCAACCAAACTCAACCGCATGATTGGTTTCGGGCCATTGATGCCTAATTTAAGCCAAGTGGTAGATATCGACAGCAATGGTAACTACGTGCGTGATCAGGGTGGCTCTTGGGGCGAGTACATGCTGCATATGGCAAAGATCCAAAAGCTGCTGGTCGATGAGTTCTCGATTAAAGCTAAGAATAATGCTATTTCCGGCGATATAGCTGATCTGGCTAAAAAACTTGGGGCAGGCAATAGCGCCGAAAACGACTAACTCCTTAAAATTGGTACGGCAGCTCTGATTTACAGTTGGGGCTGCCGTAACCATTCCTGGGGGTAGGAATGGACACAGTTTCTGCTAATTACTTATCTGAACTAGCGGCGCCCTTTTTAGACCCCAATAAACGAGTTTTTTGGGGGTATTTGGGTTCCTCCCTGATTATCGCCCTATTTGTTCAAATAATTTTAGCCGGCGTGAGCACCAGACGGGCGCTAACGCATATCTTTTCACGGCGGGTATGGTTTTCTCCATCGGCGAGAGCTGATTATAAGGTCCTTTTTATTAATCAAGCTCTCATGATGGGAATTGGGCCACGCCTTATTTCAAAGCTGGCGGTCGCTACACTTCTATTCGAAAGTCTACACATATGGTTTGATGGCCGGGCTGTTTTTTTATCGGGCTCCCCCGCATGGGTAATAGCCGGACTATTTACTCTGTCTATTTTCCTTATGGACGATATTTCAAAATATCTTGTCCATAGAGCATTACACCGCTGGCCCGTGCTATGGGCCTTTCATAAAGTGCACCATACAGCCGAAACACTTACGCCGCTGACGATCTACAGGACGCATCCTGTTGAGGCGATAATATTCTCTCTCCGATCAATAATTGTGCAAGCTCTAGTGATCGGTTCTTTTTTGTTTTTCTTTGGCTCACGTGTCGAAATTTTAACAGTACTTGGTGCGAATGTTGTTTTGTTTCTCTTTAATGCCTTAGGGTCGAACCTACGCCATTCACATGTCCGAATTTCCTATGGAAAAATTCTAGAGCATATTTTTATTTCACCCGCCCAACATCAAGTGCACCACTCTGTGGCTCACCGCCATCACGATCAAAACTTTGGAGCCGTTCTCGCAATTTGGGATTGGCTAGGTGGTAGCCTGACAACGGCCGAAGAAAAGAAAGTAATCCGCTTTGGTACGAGCAGGCCTCAACCCTCTAATCACACGATGAGAAACATTTACTTGCTGCCCTTTATTGAGGCAACACAAACGATTTTCCCTTTATACAAAAAGGTGCCTTCAGGAATGCAATTTGTCACTCAGGGTTCAGTCATTAGATTTTTGATTCTTTTCTCCGGAACATTTGCAATAGGCCTGATCGTTTCAGTCAGTTCCGTGTTTGCCGGAGAGCTAAATATTTATTCCCACCGTCAACCATTTTTAATTAACCCTTTCATCGAAGCGTATAAAAAAGAAACAGGTACAAAAATTAATATTATCTACGCCAAAAAGGGGCTCGCTCAGCGATTGAAGGTGGAGGGCCCGCTTAGTCCAGCGGACGTTGTTCTAACTGTAGATATTGCTCGCTTATACACCTACGTCGACAAGGACCTGTTGGCGGAGGTGAGTTCCGACGTTTTGCGCGAAAATATTCCTGAACACCTCCGCGATCCACAAAATCGCTGGTTCGCCTTCTCTAAAAGGGCACGAGTTTTAGCAGTATCGAGACAATCCTCGGACGCAACCGGGATTAGTCGCTATGAGGAGTTGGCTAATCCAAAGTGGAAAGGGCGAATATGTTCGCGCCCTGGTAGTCATGTATACAACCGTGCATTAGTGGCCTCTATGATCAGCGCTTTAGGTGAGGAGAAAGCAGAAGCGTGGGCAAAAGGCGTTTTTGGGAATTTAGCTCGTCGGCCGCAAGGGAACGATCGCGCGCAAGTGAAAGCGATAGCGGAAGGAGTATGCGATATCGCAATTATAAATAATTATTATTTTGGAAAGTTGAAAAATTCTAGAGAGTCGGAACAACGGGAGTGGGCTTCATCTGTTAAACTTATATTCCCTAATCAGAGTGACCGAGGAGCGCATGTAAATATTTCCGGTGGGGGCATCGCTAAGCACTCTAAAAACAAAAAGGAAGCACAGAGGTTCTTGGAATTTCTAACCTCAGAGAGAGCTCAAAAACTTTACGCAGAAGTAAATTATGAATACCCCGTAAATAAAAGGGTACCGTTCTCCAAAGAACTAGCGTCTTGGGGACATTTTTCAGAAGATAAGCTACCAATCATCCAGCTTGCTGAACTGGCTCCCAAAGCACAAATGATAATAGATCGTGTGGGTTGGTGATCGGGTAGCCAACCTCAAACACGACGGTATTAATTAGGAAGTGTTCACATCGTCACGATGTGTTCAATGCACAGGCGTCCGCGCAACGGCACTCAATATTAGTACTAACGCTTTTCATTAAGCACCAACTACGATGGTGCGCCCGGCAGGAATCGAACCTGCGACCTCGGGATTAGGAATCCCGCGCTCTATCCGACTGAGCTACGAGCGCCCGCAACGTGATGTTACACCCCTAATTAGCGCCCCGCGCCGGCGCGCGCCAGCCTTTCGGAGTTTACCGGCGTCGGGCTAGATGCTGATGAAGGGCTGCATCAGCCGCGCAACCGGCCCACGGAAGCGCAGCGGCGCGTCGGTTACGGCTAGGCAGATACAGTCGGCGTCGGCCTCCGCCACTGGCTGATGCTCCACATCCACGTCGGCGGTCTCGACATCACCGCGGGCAAACCGAACCCCGTCATCGACGAAGCTACCCGCGAGGACCATGGTCAGCTCGAGCCCGTTATGTCCGTGCTCGGGCACAGCGGATTCGGCCGGAATCTTCAGGAGTCGCGCCGTCGGAGCGCCGCGCTTCGTGACCAGCGGAATGTGATACGCGCTCGACCCTAGGCGCCGCCACTCTAGAGAACCCACGTCCCCGCCGGCGTAGTCACGGAGGGGTTGCGGCAGCACCGGCGCAGCGCCGGCCGCTTGAAGGGTACGAACTGCCGGCACCGGGTCCTGCACGCCCGCGTATTCGAGAGCGCGTTCGAGTGCGTCATCCGCCATCTCGGGCAACTCATTGGGAGCGACATCATCAATCAGCGCAGCGCCCATAGCTTCGGCCGCGTCGACGCGTGCGCGGCAGGCTGGACATAAGGCCGTATGGGTCGCGATCAGCAGCGACCACGCTTCGTCCAGCTCGCCGGCGGCGTAGGCTACTAAGAGATCGTCATCGGGATGATGATGCGGGTAGATTTGTGTCGTCATAGGAAATTACTCTCGGTCATCACCGATGGACGCCTTGACGCGTCCAAAGGCCAGTCGGATACGAGATTTAACGGTGCCCAACGGCAAATTCAGCTCCGCGGCGATCTCATTGTGGGTCTTGTCGTCGAAGAAGGACATATGCAGCACTTGACGCTGCTCCTCAGGCAGGCTCGCTAGCGCGGCCCGAATGCGCTCGGCATTCTGCTTCTGCTCGAACACCGCGTCGCCTTGGGACGGCGCGTTCGGCACAAGCGATGGATCCTCGGGGTCGAGTTCTGGCCGGTTCGTACGGCGGAAGGCATCGATGCGTCGGTTCCGCGCAATAGTAAAAATCCAAGTCGACGCCGCCGCGCGCGCAGGATCATACTGTCCTGCCTTCCGCCAGACCGTCGCCAGTGTTTCTTGGGCCAGCTCCTCAGCTTGGGAGTCGTCGGACCCCAGCCGTAACATGTAGGATTTCACCCGCGGCGCGAAATGTCGAAACAAAGCCGCAAAGGAAGCCTTATCCTGCTCCGCCACGGCGCTTAGGACCTCGCTCCAATCCGGACAATCACTCTGCATAAAACCCGACGCTTTCTTTAACCTACCGCACAAAGACGGACGCATCACCTTCCCCGATACAACACGCTGAGGCACTCGCTCGCGAAGCGCTTGCATCGACGGGAATGAATGATCAGCATTCAGCGCTTCAACATACATTTTATGTTACCTCCATCTTACTCTACGTATCGACATCGCGAACGGATCATCCAAGATCGTCACCGCCGAGCCAAAATGATCCGGCTCATTTGAGTTGGCGTACAAAACACGGTCTCAAAACGCGACGACTAAGACCTATAAATTTGCCTGAAGAAACGACCTGATCCATGCCCCGCTCCGTTTACGATATCGCGATTGTAGGTACCGGTATCGCGGGCTTATCCGCAGCCTGGCTACTTTCAAAAAATCACCGGGTGACGGTATTCGAACGCACCAACTGGACCGGGGGTCATGCGAATACGCGGGAGATTCTGCTCGACGGCCGCCCCACGCCGGTCGACACAGGCTTCATCGTCTTCAACGCCCAGAATTACCCGAATCTAGTTGCACTGTTCGACTATCTAGACTTGCCGACCCAACCTGGTGAAATGTCTTTCGCGGTGTCCCTAGATGATGGCCGGCTCGAATATTCCAGCGACGTGCCGCGCGGGCTATTCGGCCAGACACGCAATATCATCCGACCGCGTTTCTGGTCTATGATCGCGGATCTGCGGCGCTTCTATGCAAGCGCGCCGACCGATCTGGCGAATGGTGTGCTCGCAGAGCTGACCCTAGGCCAGTATCTATCGATCGGCAGCTACGGCCGTCCGTTCGTCGAAGACCATCTGCTGCCCATGGGTGCCGCCATCTGGTCATCGAGCGCGGAGGACATGCGCGCCTATCCGGCCGACGCCTTCGTCCGCTTCTTCGATAGTCACGGCCTGCTGCAGCTGAAGGATCGTCCGGTCTGGCGGACAGTCACAGGGGGCAGCCGCACTTATGTTGACCGACTTACGACGCCGTTCGACGGACAGGTTCTCCGACGTCGCGGCATCACCCGCGTCGCGCGACGCACGAACGGTGTGACGCTCACGGACAGTCTGGGTGCCACGCATGCATTCGACCATGTGGTTATCGCCAGCCATGCGGACGACGCGCTGCGGATGCTAGCCGACCCAACGCCGAGCGAAGCCGCCCTGCTCGGTGCGATACAATACACAAGCAACCGCACCTACCTGCATCAGGACCCGGCGCTGATGCCACGCCGGCGCGCGGTCTGGGCCAGCTGGAACTACATGGCCACTGGCACAGACACCCGGCACTCGCCGCCGCAGGTAAGCTACTGGCTCAATCGGCTGCAGGACCTCGGTGCAGATGAGAACGTGTTCATCACGCTAAACCCAGCGCATTCACCGGCGAATATCCTAGCCAGCTTCGACTACGACCACCCGGTGTTTGATTCCGGCGCCCTAGCGGCGCAGCCCGAACTATGGTCGCTGCAGGGCCGACACAACACATGGTTCTGCGGTAGCTATTTCGGCTTCGGTTTCCACGAGGACGCGCTCCAGGCTGGACTGGCCGTTGCTGAGGCCTTGGGCGACGTCGCACGCCCGTGGCATCTGACCGACCCCTCTAGCCGGATTCATGCCGGGACGACTCAGACCCCCGAGATCACCATGGCGGCCGAATGATGCGGCACGATACGCGCGTCTCGGCGGCCTATACCGGGCATGTGGTGCACGCCCGGCATAGGCCCCGCGACCACAGGCTGCGCTACCGGGTTTTCTATCTGCTGCTCGACTTGGACGAACTCGACGAACTAGATGCCTCGTCCCGTCTATTCGCCCGCAACCGAGCTAGCATCTTCTCTTTTCACGATCGCGACCACGGGCCGCGGGACGGATCCGACCTGCGCAGCTGGGTCGACGAACAGCTTACCGCCGCCGATATTGACCCCGCGGGCGGACGTGTGTCGATCCTCTGCTTGCCGCGGATCTTGGGTTACGTGTTCAACCCGATCAGCGTCTATTTTTGCCATGACCGCGCCGGTCGCCTCACAGCGGTACTCTACCAAGTGTGCAACACCTTCGGCGAATCCCATGTGTATCTCGTGCCGCAGTCAATGGATGAGAGTGACGATCGGCCACGCCGGCATGGCTTCGACAAGGTCTTCCACGTCTCCCCCTTTATCCCCATGGATTGCCGTTACGAGATAACACTCCGCCCGCCGGGTACATATGTCAGCCTCGCGATCCGCGAGAGCGACCGGGACGGCCCGTTGCTGGCGGCTACTTTGCATGGCGAACGGTCGACACTCGACGACGGATTTCTCGCGTTGACCTTCTTGCGCTACCCGCTCCTGACCCTCAAAATAATTGTCGGAATTCACTGGGATGCACTGCGTCTGTGGCTCAAGCGCACACCGTTCATCAGTCACACAGAGCCGCCCGCCAACCCGGTGTCGATTATCGTCGACCCGAGGAAAGCTGAACATGTCGCAACTCGAGCAGACTGAATTTACGCCACGCCGGCAAGGTCTAACGATTGGCCCGCGCCTGCTCAATGCCATGCTCAAGCGGCTATCCGAAACGCTGTCCTATGGTGAGCTGTCGGTAACCCTGCCCGACGGGCAACGTTTCAAAGCCACCGGCGCGAACTCCGGGCCCACGGCGCGGGTTCAATTCAAGCGTTACCGCGCCGCGCGTCAGATGCTTCTCGACGGTCCGCTTGGCCTCGCCGACTCCTATATTGCGGGAGACTGGGAAAGCGACGATTTGACAGCCGTCATCGAGCTGGGTGCAGCGAATATTGACGCGATCGATCGAAGCTTTACTCCCCTTGGGCTAGCGCGCCTGCTTTCACGCCTGCACATGCGGATGCGCGCCAACACCCGGCGCGGCAGCCGCCGCAACATCGCCGCCCACTACGATCTCGGCAACACGTTTTATGCCGCCTGGCTAGATCCGAGCATGACCTATTCCGCTGCCCTTTTCGACGGTAACGAGGAAGCGCTGACCTCCTCCCAGCTGCGCAAGTTCGATCAGCTGGCAGGCATGCTCGACCTTCAACCCGATGACAATCTGCTCGAGATCGGCTGCGGCTGGGGGGCATTCGCGATCCATGTCGCGATCCACTATGGCTGCCGGGTCACTGCATTGACCATCTCGCCGTCGCAGGCCGAATGGGCCCGTGAAAGGGTGCGTGAGGCCGGCCTTTCGGACCGTATCGAAATCCGGCTCCAGGACTATCGCGACGTGACGGGCAGATTCGACAAGATCGCCTCGATAGAGATGTTCGAAGCGGTCGGCGAGGCCTACTGGCCAACCTTTTTCAACGTCATCAGTTCGCGCCTGAGGCCGGGCGGCCTCGCGGGCCTGCAGGTCATCACGATCGACGAGGCCCGTTTCGAAAGCTACCGGCGTAATCCCGACTTCATCCAAATGCGAGTATTTCCCGGCGGCATGCTCCCGTCGCCGACGCGCTTCGCGCGTGAGGTCGCCAACGTCGGTCTTGGCATCTCCGAGACGTTGGCGTTTGGCCGCGACTATGCCGAGACGCTGCGGCGCTGGCGGATCGCTTTCGAGGCGGCTTGGCCGATGATCAACGCCCAGGGGTTCGACGAGAAGTTCCGCAGGCTATGGCGCTACTATCTCTGTTATTGCGAGGCGGGATTCCGCTCCGGAAACATCTCGGTCGCCCAGTATCGTATCAGCCACCGGGGCTTGGCGGATGCTTAGTTGTCGTCGGCGCGCGTCGGCCGAACACGTCGCGTGAGCAGAAAGAACAGCTCATAGGGCAAAATTCTGACCAGTTTCATCAGAAATGCGAAGCGGCGCGGACACGTGATCTCGAAGCGGTTGCCCGCGACCCCGCGCAAGATTCTTAAGGCTGCGACGTCAGCATCAATCAAAAATGGCATCGGAAACGGGTTCCGGTCGGTCAAGGGGGTACGGACGAATCCCGGCGTGATCACCGACAAAACAACCCCGGCCGCCTCGAGCTCCGGGCGCAGTGCCTCGCACATATTGATCAGGGCCGCCTTCGACGCCCCGTAGGCGCTAGCGGTCGGCAGCCCGCGATACCCAGCGAGCGACGACACGATCGCGATACGCCCGGCACCCCGCGCGACACAGCGTTCGGCTACCGGCACGAGGCAGTTCACCGACCCCATATAATTGGTCTCCATCAGCCGGCGGAACGGCCCGACGGAAAGCGCCCGCCCATCGACCGGTTCATGGGTACCGGCATTGAGGATAGCCAGTGCGATATCGCCGACCTCCGCCTCGATGATGGGCACGATAGCGGCAGCCGCCTCGGCATCGGTGATATCCAGCGGATAAGGCCGGACCTCCCCTAAAAACGCGGCGCATTCGGCAGCTAGCACGTCAAGCTCCGCCGCGTTCCGAGCGCTCGCCGCGACGACCCAGCCGTCTTCGGCTAGTGCGCAAGCAAGCGCATAGCCAATGCCGCGGCTCGCGCCCGTTACCCAAGCCACTTGCCGGAGACCCGCAGTCATGGCGTGGTCTGCCATGGGCTCACTCTGTTCATTCCTAACCCTGTTTCTACGCCCGTAAACAGGCCGCGGATCAGCCGTGTTCCGAACGACGCGCCAAAGCAGGCACGATCTATTCAATATTCGCGTTCATGCCCCTCGCGCACGCGCACCAGCTCGCACCCCACACCCTCGACATTGGGATAGATATCCGTCTTCTCCGTCGACACGCGCACGGCAATAACCTCATCGAACGCCAAGCACATTGCGGCAATCTCGCCTACCAGCGTCTCCTGAAGATTGATATGGCGTCCGCCGATCAGCTCTTGCACCCCGGCATGGACAAGATCGTAGTTGAACACCTCGGCAATCGAATCAGTCTGCGGCACGATCCCGGCATTCATATAGAGTACGATATTGATGCGCACCGGCTGGGTGCGACCCTGCTCCTGATCATGTACGCCGATCTCCATGTCCACATGGAGATTTCGGAAGAATATCTTCCGCACCTCGGGCCAGCGGTCGAGCAGGTGCCGCTCGAGGGGGTCGGTCACCGCCATGTCACTTACCAACACACTCATACACCAGGTTCTTTCAGTGTGGCCGGATCGAGGAACATAACGTCCCGGGCACTCGGTACCAAATGCTGGCCGCCATCGACGAGGATCGTCTCCCCGGTCACCGCGCGCGCGCCAGCAAGGTAGATCACTGCCTCTGCGATATCCTGCGGCTGCGAACCGCGCGCAAGCGGGGTGTTGCCATGGATGGCATCGAACTGATCAGGCAGCTGATCGCCACTGGGCAGTGTCAGGCCGGGTGCGACCCCACATACCCGCACCGTCGGGCCATAGGCGGTGGCCGCCATCTGCGTGAAGGCCGCCAAACCATGCTTTGACAGGGTGTAGGACAGGAAGTCCGGGTTTGGGTTCACCAGCTTCTGATCGAGGATGTTAACGATCACGCCCTCGCCGCCGTCGGGCACCTGCGCGGCGAATGCACGCGACAGAATCACCGGGGCGCGCAGATTCACCGCCATGACCCGATCGAAGATCTCCGCGCGCCCGTCATGGGCCGTATCCTCGACGAACAGGGAGGCGTTGTTTACCAGACAGGTCAGCCCGCCGGTCGCCCCCTCCGCCGCGTCGATTAATCCCGCGCAGGCAACCGGGTCTGCTAGGTCGCCGGCGATTGCATCCGCGCGGCCACCGGACGCGACAATGGCGTCAACTGCGTCATTCGCCGCCGTAGCGGAACGATTGTAGTGAATGACAACATGCCAGCCGTCCTGCCCGAGCGCTTCCGCGACCGTGCGCCCGATGCGCTGCGCTGCGCCGGTCACCAACGCGCCGCCTCTTTCAGACATGTTCGAAACTCTCGCGGCGCCTAATCGAAAACCGTGGAGAATGGAATGTGATAGTAAATTGTCCCAATCTCGGTGCCCGGATTATTATCATCCAAGCCGGCATTCGAAATGTGGCTGACGGCCAGCGACACGCGCGAGCGGTTGTCGAAGCGGTAGCCGAGCTCAAGCTGCGAGCGAAATTCGATGGCGTGGCCTAGATCCTTGCCATTCCCGTCCGCATAGACTCCGACGCCAAAGCTGGGCGTCAAGACCCAGCGGCGCCCGAAAAAGAGATCCACGAGAATACCGCCGAGCCCATAGATCGCCTGCTCACTGGTCGCCTCGATGCCGAACCAGGGCTTCGCCACGCCCAGTAGCTTATAGTCGGAGCGATACTCGAGGCGGAAATCAATCGCCTCCTCATTGTCGTTCCAATCGTACCAGCCGCCGCCGATCACGAGGAAATCCGGATCGTCAGCCTGCGCCGCCGGGGCGTGGAACGACACGGCCAGAACGGCCGCGGCCAGCATTGTCGTAATCTTGTGCATTACTTCCCCTCAATCGGCCCAAACCATCATACGTAATTCCCGCGGCAATATAAATGCTCGCGCGCTCAACCGCCCACGACTTCCTTGAGTCCCTCGACGGCCCGCAGCAGTGCGGCGCGCGTCCCGGGTTCGAGCGCCGAATGCCCCGCATCGGGCACGATGACATACTCGGCCTCAGGCCAAGCGCGCGCCAGTCGATCGGCAGTCTCAATCGGACATACCATGTCATATCGGCCCTGCACGATCGTCGCGGGCAAATGGCGTATCCGGTCGAGCCCATCAAAAAGCTGACCGGGTTCGAGGAATGCCCCATGCGCGAGGTAATGAGCCTCGATGCGTGCTAGCGCGAGCATGTCCTGACTGTCTGAAATCGCTGCGACGGGGTCCGGATTGGGCCGCAGGGTCGAACAGCGCGCCTCGTAGGTCGCCCAGGCGCGCGCCGCGGGCAGATGGATGTCGGGATTGGGGTCAGATAAACGCGTAAGATAAGCCACGAGCACATCTCCGTGCGCCGTCTCAGGAATGGCCGCCAGAAAGTCACGCTGCGCCTCGGGAAAGAATCGTCCCATGCCCACTAGGAACCACTCTACCTCGCGAGGAGAACAGGTGAACACGCCGCGCAATACCATCCCGAGGCTGCGTCCGGGAAAGGCCTGGGCATAGGCAAGGGCCAGTGTCGAACCCCAAGATCCACCGAAGAGATTCCATTGTTCGACCCCGCGCGCGACTCGGAGAGCCTCTAGGTCACGGAGTAAATGCCCGGTCGTATTTTCAGCGATGCTCGCACGTGGGGTCGAGCGGCCGGCGCCACGCTGATCGCAAAGGATAATTCGGAAATAGTCCGGGTCGAAGAAACGACGATGTATCTCGATCGTGCCGGCACCCGGCCCGCCGTGCAGGAAAAGGACCGGCACCCCGTCTGAGTTGCCGCACTCCTCCCAGTACATGGAATGGGCCCCGTCCAGATCGAGCATGCCACTGTCGCGGACTTCGAGTGGGGGAAACAAATCCGTACGCAAACGAAATCTCCCTGTGAAACCGCGGCATGAGGGCGCGAACCAAACCACAAGTCAACCGGGGCCGTTGGCCATTTTCTTGCCGCATTGCGGTGATGTGCTGTCGACAATCAAACGTTATACCCCGCCTATGGCGACCTTCCTCCCCCTTCTCAATATTCTGATCCTCATCGCCATCACCGTAGCCGATGCGGAGTCAGCACACGCCAAATCCCCCGCAGCGCTCGAAAACGGGGGCCGCGCGCTTGCTGTCCGTAGTCGCCGGAGACACGGTCATCTCTGCGGATGGGCGTCGGGTCCGCCTCGTCGGCATCGAGGCACCGAAGCTACGGCTCGGGCGACCCGACTTCACGAAATGGCCGCTCGCCGATGAGGCAAGGAACGCCCGCGAAGCGCTAGTACTCGGCAAGGATATCTCGTTGCCCTACAGCGTCCGCAGGATCGACCGCCATGACCGGGTGTTAGACCCCGTTGTCACCGCGGATTGCGTCTGGGTGCAGGGAGCGCTTCTGGCGACAGGGTTCGCCCCGGACGACTATTTGGGTCATCGTATCCGCGTGCGCAGCTAGCTAAAATCGCGCAACGGACCAATGATCGACATCACCAATTCAGAGCAGATAGAGTTGTTCTCGCAATGACACAATCATGGACCCGGCGCATGCGTGACCTGCGCGTAATTCTGGCCTTTGCCGCGCTGACGTTGACGGCCTGCTCGGTCAACCCAGCGACGGGAGAACGAAACTTCACCGCCTTCATGTCTCCCGAGGATGAACTGCGGGTCGGGCAAAAAGAACATCCCAAGATCATCCAGCAATTCGGTGGCATCTATAGCGACCCAAGGGTCACCGCCTATGTCGACCGCATCGGGCAAGGTCTAGCCCAAGTGTCGGAACTGCCCGATCTGAAATTCACCTTCACGGTGCTAGACGACGACATCGTCAACGCCTTCGCTCTACCGGGCGGCTTCGTCTATATCTCACGCGGCCTGCTTGCGCTCGCCAACAATGAGGCAGAGCTAGCAGGCGTGTTGGGACACGAGATCGGTCACATCACGGGGCGACACTCAGCCCAGCGCTACAGCCAATCGGTGCTTGCCGGCATCGGTACAGTGGGCGTCAGCATCCTGAGCTCGGTCTTACTTGGCACCCCGGCTGTGGGGGATGCCATCGGCCAGGGTGCCAGCATCTATCTGCAGGGATTCTCCCGCGAACACGAGTTCGAGGCCGACACGCTGGGCGTCCGCTACCTCGCGCGCACTGGATACGATACCGAGGCCATGGCGTCCTTCCTTTCCTCGCTTGAGGCCTTCAGCGCGCTCGAGGCACGGGTCAGCGGCCTACCTGACCCGGCATCACGCTTCAATATCATGTCGACGCATCCACGCACCGGAGACCGGGTGGTCGCGGCCACACGGGCGGCCAATGTGAAGGCCGCGGCCCGAACCAAGGACGAACGCCACACCTATCTGGAAACGATCAATGGAATAACCTTCGGGGATTCCGAGCATGAAGGTTTCGTGCGCGGCCACATCTTCGTGCACGAACCTGCGAACTTCCTGTTCGAAGTACCGGAAGGTTTTACCCTGTTCAACAGCGCCCGGCAGGTCACCGCCCGCGGAGCGAACGGTGCGGCAATCCTTTTCAGCGGCGGGCAGATTCCCCATCGCGGCAGCATGGCATCCTACCTGACCCGCGTCTGGGCCAAGGGTGCGTCGCTCGCGAATGTCGAGACGATCGACATCAACGGGATGGAGGCGGCCACCGGGCGGGCGCGATTGCGTAACGCGTCCGGCGGCTTCGATGCGCGCTTTGTAGTCATCCGCCACGATCAGGACAATATCTATCGGTTCCTGTTTCTCACGCCGCCGTCTCGGACCCGCAAGCTCGATTCCGACCTGGATGCCACAACGCAAAGCTTCCGCAAGCTGACGGCTGAAGATCGGGCGCGCTACGGCGAATGGAAGATCGAGATGCGTGTCGTCCGGCCCAACGATAGCGTGGCGAGCCTGTCACGCAACATGCCCATGCCCGGGCCGAAAGAAGAATGGTTCCGCGTGCTTAACGGCATGGCACCGGGTGCGCAGCCGACGCCGGGCCAGGTCGTCAAGCTGGTCGTCGAATAGCCCGCGCAATGGAAAAGGTAAGGGCACAATAGCGCCCGCCCCTCGGCCGCGATCAAGCAATCGCGGGTCGGCTAGGCGGCGAGGATACGTTCCAGCTTCTCGACCGCATCATCGTGCTCTGAACTCTCGACGGCAGCCAGTTCGCGTGCCAGCCGGTCGAGCGCAGCCTGATACATTTGCCGTTCGGAGTAGGACTGGTCGGGTTGATCTTCCTTGCGGTGCAGGTCGCGTACCACCTCGGCGATCGACACCGGATCGCCGGAATTGATCTTCGCCTCATACTCCTGGGCGCGGCGGCTCCACATGGTGCGCTTGATTCGGACACGCCCCTTCAGCGTCTTCAGGGCGGTGTCAATAACTTTCCGACTCGACAGCCTGCGCAACCCCGAGTCCTTCACCTTGTCGATCGGCACCTTGAGGGTCATGCGCTCGCGCTCGAAGCTAATGATGAAGAGCTTGAGCTTCTGGCCCGCGATCTCATGGGTCTCGATGCCAGTCACCTGCCCGACACCGTGTGTCGGATAGACCACGAAATCGTCGGTCGCGAACTCGAGCTTTTCCTTCTTCGCGGCCGGTTTCGCCGCCGCCGCCTTCTTGGGAGCCGACTTGGGCGCCACCTTTTTCGCGGCAGGCTTCTTTGCCGCTGCCTTGGGTGCCGCCTTCTTCGCGGCAGGCTTCTTTGCCGCCGCCTTGGGTGCCGCCTTCTTCACGGCAGGCTTCTTTGCCGCAGCCGGCTTCTTTGCCGCAGCCGGCTTCTTTGCCGCAGCCGGCTTCTTTGCCGCAGCCGGCTTCTTT
>MDTE01085092.1_pt1 | contig 47488 bp, 38 predicted proteins | sample 811231 | NCBI WGS metagenome assembly MDTE01 (sample SAMN05326651, study PRJNA326480) | marine metagenome | isolation source: seawater | place: Indian Ocean: Red Sea | collected 2010 | reverse complement strand
CTTGGCAGCTTTCACCGCCCGCTCTTCCGGCGTTCCACCTTCGGCAGCCCAAGCCTTCTTAACACTAAACGGGGCACTACGCATAATCATCGAAACGGCTGTCGCGCTCAAACCAAGGCTCATCATACCCTTCATCAGATCACGGCGTGAGACCTTATGATCGCGCGAGAAGTGCATACCCCAAAGGCGGTATAGCTCCTTCTTAAAAAGTTCCTTCTTCTGCTCCTGTGACATCTCTTCAATCTCCCTAAAACGTGGCGGCCCGAACCGCGTACTTAGTGCCGGAGCCGCAACAGATGAAAAACGGGCACCACCATTATGCCATCCACCCTATTCCTCAGACGGCGTTTAGGCGGCTGAATCTTCCAGACGCTATCTAGACCATAGACTGGTGCTTCTGCGCCGTAAAGCAGGAATTAACGCCAATTCGTTATAACCATTCCCCGGTGATGACGTGTTGGGCACCTTCAAAGCCAAAAGATTTCCTGCCTTTCCAAGTGGAATCTTAAAACATAAAGGCCAATCTAGCGCTTTATTGCGCCGAGCGTGAAACCCCGGGCAAGATGTTTGTGGATCAAAAGGCCTAAAATTACCACGGGCAATGCAGCAACAGTTGCCAGCGCTGCCTGTATTCCAAATACACCACCGAAAAGCTGCATGTTGACTGGTATGGTGAAAACCGTCTTCTCCGTCAAAACAACGGCAAGCAAAAACTCACTCCAATTAAGAATGAAGATAAATAGCCCCGTGGCAAGTACACCGCCCTTCATAAGCGGTAAGGTGATGCGAAAGTGAGCCGCCCAGCGCGACAAGCCATCCATCATCGCCGCCTCCTCGATTTCAGCGGGAATATCATCGATGAAGCTTTTCAGCATCCAAAAGGCGAACGGTGTAGTGAACACAACATAAGCGAGAATGAGCCCAATATGAGTGTCACGCAGGCCTAGCCAACCGAATAGAATGAGGAATGGTATAGCGATAACCACCGTGGGAATGCCGCGCACCGAAAGGATAGCAAGTGCGAGCGTGTGACCACCTGCGCGGTAACGCGAAAAACCGATTGCGGCCATGCCGCCGATGCTAAGAGAAATAAAGGTTGCCGCGCTGGAAACGATTAGAGAATTGACCATCGCCCCCCATGCACCACCATGACCGTGCACCCAAAAACCGTCTAGAGTCCCGATAAGCGGCTGGTAATTGGCCAATGTTGGGTTGCTGGTAACCCACACAGGCGGCACAGCAGCCCATTCGTGGGTTGGTTTGAACGAAGTCGACACCATCCAAAATATAGGAAACAACGCGAAGATGAGGCCAGCGATTAGGCCAATAGCATTGTACCAGTTGAGAGGTTTTTGCGGCATAGTGGGCTCGCCGTTGTCAGGGAGCGGACATGGAGCATAAATTGGTGGCTCAAGCAAAGAAATTGTATTTTGGAGAAGACTTCATGGCTCGCGATTATGAGACTCTAACATTCGAAAAAGAGGCCCCCCGAGCGCGCATCACCTTCAATCGGCCAGATATTTTGAACGCCGTAGCCATGAAGGGTGCACAAGAGCTTGATGATCTCGCGAGATACATTGCCGAAGACGAAAATGTCCGTATCGTCACTATTTCAGGGGGGGGACGAGCATTTTCGACTGGTATCGATCTTAAAGATCTTGCCGGTGGCAAGATCGACAATAGCTATTTTGATCTTTGGGACCGAGCACTCAGACGGTTCGAAACTATGGACAAACTGGTGCTCTGCCTAGTCCATGGCTACGCCCTTGGTGGAGGCCTGCAACTCTGCCTTGCTGCCGACATTCGCGTCTCAACGCCAAGCGCCAAGCTCGGCTTGCCCGCAATCAAGGAGGGCTTAATCCCCGGCCTGGGAACGCTGCGCCTTGCTCGTTATATTGGCCTCGGCCGAGCCAAGCGACTTATAATTACTGGGGAGATGATTGATGCACAAGAAGGCGAGCGCATCGGCATGATAGATTATCTTGTCTCTGAGGAGAATGCTGAGGCAGAATTTGAAGAGATCGTCGACAAGATAACCTCAGTCAATTCAAAAGGCTGTCGCCTTTCTAAGCAAATGCTGCAAAACTGCTATGATCTCGAATTTGAGGCCTTCTTCTCCTTGTATAAGGAGCGCCAATCACACGCGACAAACTCTGATGATTTCCAAGAGGCGATGGCTGCTTACCGGGAAAATCGCCCCCCCAATTGGTCTTAAAACACTAGTAATAGAGTAGAGGTTTTGACTCCCATAGATTTCCGCACCGCGCCTGGACGATATCGCCATTGGGCCCTTGTCATTGAGGGACCGGTTGCAACGCTTGAGCTCGACGTTGAAATGGATAGTGGGCTCGCTCCCGGATACGAACTCAAGCTAAATTCATACGATCTCGGTGTCGATATTGAACTACACGACGTTATCCAGCGCTTGCGCTTCGAGAATCCAGAAGTGCGCGCTGTGATAATCACTTCGGCCAAGGAACGGGTGTTCTGCGCGGGCGCAAATATAGGTATGCTAAGTACCGCAAGCCATGCTCACAAGGTGAATTTTTGTAAATTCACGAACGAGACCCGTCTCGCACTAGAAGATGCTAGCGCCAATTCCGGCCAAAAGTACCTTTGCGCTATAAACGGTGCCTGTGCTGGAGGCGGATACGAGTTAGCGCTGGCCGCCGATTACCTTCTGTTACTCGATGATGGTACCTCGGCGGTATCTTTACCAGAGATCCCGCTACTAGCTGTGCTGCCCGGTACCGGAGGACTGACTCGTTTAGTGGACAAGCGGCGTGTCAGGCGCGATCACGCCGATTTCTTCTGCACCTTAGAGGAAGGCGTACGGGGAAAACGCGCGGTGCAATGGAACCTGGTGGACGAGATTGTTCCGCGATCGAAATGGCAGGACGCTGTTACCAAACGCGCCGCTGAATTTGCAGCTGCCTCTGACCGGCCTGCGGAAGCAAAGGGGATCGCGCTCCCTAACCTCGATCGGACCATTGTGGGTGACAGCATCGCCTATAGCCATATTACCTGCGAGATCGACCGCGCCCTGATGACGGCAAATATCACCGTGCGCGCACCCGTCACCAAGCCACCCGAGGATCTCAGCTCAATTCACAATGCAGGTGCGTCCTTCTGGCCTCTTACATTGGCACGCGAATTGGACGATCTAATTTTGCATCTACGATTCAACGAAGGCCAAATTGGCACTTGGCTGATACGCACCGAAGGCAGGAGCGACCATGTCGCGGTCGCTGACGCAGTTCTTACTACCCATGCGAACAATTGGCTGGTGCGCGAAATTAAGCACTACTTAAAACGCACCCTAAAACGCCTCGACCTATCCGCCCGCTCAATCTTTGCCTTTATCGAGCCTGGCTCCTGCTTCACCGGCACCCTTCTGGAACTGGCCTTCGCCGCTGACCGCTCCTACATGCTCGACGGCGCCTTCGAAGGTGATGACCGCCCACCTGCGACAATTCGTTTGACGGAAACAAATTTTGGTCCGTATCCAATGTCGAACGGCCTGACCCGGATGGAAACCCGGTTTATCGACGACGCGGAGGCACTGGACCAAGCCCAGAACGAGATAGGTAAATCACTCAGGGCGCTCGATGCCGAAGACCTCGGCCTCGTAACCTTTGCCCCCGACGAAATAGACTGGCAAGACGAAACGCGTATCGCTCTTGAGGAGCGCGCAGCATTTTCGCCAGATGCCTTAACCGGCATGGAAGCATCGCTCCGCTTCGTCGGACCAGAGACCATGGAAAGCAAAATCTTCAGTCGCCTCACTGCTTGGCAAAATTGGATTTTTCAGCGTCCTAATGCAGTCGGAGCAGAAGGTACGCTCAAGCTGTATGGCAGTGGACAAAAACCCCGCTTCGACAGGGAAAGAGCCTGATTCATGTCCATCGAATACAACGAACGTATTCCCAATAATGTTGGTCTCGCTGACAATCGCCGACTACAACGTGCCCTCGAATCCTGGCAACCGGCCTACCTCGACTGGTGGGCCGATATGGGACCGAGCACTTTCAACACGTCAGATGTTTATTTGCGGACCGCCATATCAGTGGAAAAAGACGGTTGGGCAAATTTTGGTATGGTCAAGATGCCGGATTATCGATGGGGAATTTTCCTGTCCGAACCCGAGCCAGACCGGCGCATCGCCTTCGGCGCCCATAAGGGCGAAGCAGTATGGCAGGACGTGCCAGGCGAACATCGCGCAACTCTACGCCGCTTGATTGTCACGCAAGGTGACACTGAACCCGCGAGCGTTGAACAACAGCGCCTTCTGGGCCTAACCTGCCCATCGCTTTACGATCTTAGAAACCTGTTCCAGATCAATATTGAGGAAGGGCGCCATCTCTGGGCCATGGCCTATCTCCTGCACGCCCATTTTGGCCGTGACGGGCGCGAAGAAGCGGAAGCACTCCTCGAGCGGCGCTCGGGAAATATAGACAAGCCGCGCATCCTCGGCGCCTTCAACGAAGAGACCCCAGACTGGCTCTCGTTTTTCATGTTCACCTTCTTCACCGACCGTGATGGCAAATATCAACTCGCTTCTCTCGCCGAATCCGCCTTTGACCCGTTAGCGCGCTCTTGCCGTTTCATGCTGACAGAAGAAGCACATCACATGTTTGTTGGTGACACCGGAATCCAGCGTGTCGTCCGACGCAGTTGCGAATTGATGAATAAACATAACACGTCCGACATCAAATCGTTTGGGGGAGTTCCGCTCGATACCGTTCAGCGCTATCTAAATTTCCACTTCGCGGTTTCAGTCGATTTGTTTGGCTCGGAATTCTCCACAAATGCGGCAAACTATTTTACCGCCGGACTCAAGGGTCGATACCACGAAGAAAAGATCGACGACGATCACGTGTTGACAGATGACACCTATCGGGTACGCAAGCTAGAGAACGGAAAGATCGACGAGTACGAAGAACCGGCGCTGACGGTCCTGAATGAGCGTCTGCGCGATGATTACATCGAGGACTGCCAAAAAGGTATCGATCGCTGGAATCGCACCATCGGCGAGTCAGGCATCGACTATACTCTGCACCTGCCGCATCGCGCCTTCCAGAGAGATATTGGACAGTTTCGCGAAACTCATTTTTCACCGGAAGGCAATCCCATTAATGCCAAGGAATGGGCCTCACAACAAGACAGTTGGCTGCCGAGCGAAGCCGAGAGAGCGCATGTCATTTCCCTCATGCAGCGCGTCGTCGAGCCCGGTAAATTCGCCAGTTGGATCGCACCGCCTCGGCGCGGAATTAACGGCCGACCCCTCGATTTCGAGTATGTTGATCTGAACTGATCTCCCCGGCCCAAGGAGGCAAGAATGGCAAGCTATCCAAACCTGTTTTCCGAATGGTCTATCCGTAATTGCCGCATAAAAAATCGTGTCGTTTTTCCTCCGACCTGCCCTACTTGGGTATCCGATCCATGGAACGGCCTCTTCATTGACATGGCGACCGACTATTACGAGGAGCGGGCCAGGGGTGGCGTTGGCCTGATCATTATTGGCGGCACCCATGTTCATCCAAGTTCAATCATGGCGCCCCTTCTGATGCCGCAACTTTTTGACGACCGGCAAATCGAACCGCTCTCCAAGATTGCCGATGCGGTACACAAGCATGGCTGCAAGCTTGCTATCCAATTATGGCATTCCGGCGTGCGCGGCTTTCCCGGCTACAAGCAGGCGCCAGGCTACGATCCGGATGCGACATGGTATACGGTCTCTCCGAGCCAAGTACCACTAGGCGAGTTTCCTGGTGCCTCGACGCCAAAGGAACTCGACGAGGATGAAATTCAGGAACTTATTGCGGCTTACGGAAGCGCAGCAACACGCGCCATGGCTGCTGGCCTCGACGGGGTTGAGTTGCACCTCAGCCATGGATATCTACCGTGGCAGTTCCTTTCGCCGCTCTACAATAAACGGACGGACAAATGGGGAGGCTCATATAAGAACCGCCTGCGATTTCCGCTCGAAGTTCTGTGCGCCATGCGCGGGGCCGTTGGCGACGAGCCCTTCGTCGGCTACCGAATCAACTCAACCTCCTTCTGGCCCGGCGATCTCGAAATTGGGGATGTGCGCAAAATAGTTCCCGATATTGAGAAAGGAGCCGATATTGACTATGTCGACGTGTCCGCAGGCGTGCATCACGCCTTTATCCATACACCGATGGAGTTCGAGGGCGGTTGGGAACGCGGTTATGCGCGCCAGATCCGCGAAGTTTCCAACAAGCCAGTGCTCGCCGTTGGACGCATCACCACTCCAGATCTCGCCGAATCGCTGCTCGAGTCTGGTGATGCCGATGCTATCTGCCTCGCACGCCAACTCTTTACCGATCCCTATTGGGCAAAGAAAGCAGAGGAAGGTAATGCCGAGGATATCCGCACCTGTGTTGCCGCCAATTTCTGCTGGAAAAGCGTAAGCCGGGGCGCGCGCATCCAATGTGTCTATAATCCAGTGATCGGACGTGAAGGCGAATGGGGCGAGGGATCATTAACCGAAACCGTCGCGTCCAAAAAGGCGTTAGTGATAGGTGGTGGGCCGGCTGGATTGGAATATGCCCGCATCGCGGCAACGCGTGGACATACGGTGACACTGGTGGAAGGCGAGAGCGAGTTGGGTGGCCATGTGCGCCTGCAATCAATGCTACCGAGCCGAAAGGAATTTGGCGGCATTACTCATTGGCTTGCTCATCAAGCTGCTAAACACGGCGTCGACCTGAGAACGGGCACACCAGTTTCAGAATGTGATCTCGATGCCTTGTTGGATGACGCGAAACCAGATCATGTCGTCGTCGCCACGGGCTCAAGCGTATGCGTCGACGGCTTCCAAGGCTGGACGGCGGAGCCCATGCCGGGATGGGAGAGCGGCAACTGCATCAGCTGGGACGAGGTCCTCACTGCCAGCTCGCGTGCCGCCGGTGCTTCCTTCCCTGGCAACGTAGTCGTAATCGACGACATGTGCGATGTGGTGGCTCCGCTGACCGCCGTCGCGATGACCAAAGCCGGTGCAAATTCTGTAACCCTGCTGACCCGCTGGCCGATGGTCGGCATGGAGACCATTCTCGACGTCTATCTGGATTGGATTCTTCCCAAGCTCTACGAAAGCGGCGTCAATATGCTGTGCGACCGTTTCGTCCGCAGTATCGAGGGGGACAGGCTGCATATCTACAACGTCCATAATGAAAAGGATAAAAGCGTACTCAACGCCGATTGGATCGTCATGGCTACCGGCCGGCGATCCGAGACTGCTCTCCTTGCGCCACTCCAAGCGCGCGGTGTTAGCGTGGAGGTAATCGGTGATGCGCTAGCACCACGGTCGACCTATGAAGCAGTCTACGAGGGCCATCGCCAAGCGCGAAAACTTTAACAGCGTCTTGACAGTACGGCGGAAGGCGGCACCCTAAATGAAAATAAAAAGACCGGATCAAGGGAGAATCTTATGAACTACCGCATTACGGTCGATACCGGCGGCACCTTCACGGACATGGTGGTAACGAGCGAAGGTGGCAAGCAGGTCATCGGCAAGGCACTCACGACGCCCGATCGCATCTTTAATGGTATGAAGGGAGCCCTCGATGCGGCAGCCGGAGAACTCGATGTTACGCCAGGACAACTCCTCGCCGAAACAAGCATACTCATTTATGGGACAACGCGGGCGACCAATGCCATTGTGCAGAATAATGTCGCTAAGACTGCCTTTCTCACCACCCAAGGCTTTCCTGACACGCTGGTGCTGAAGGAAGGTGGTAAGCATGGACCGCATGACTTCACCCAGGAATATCCCGACCCTTATATCCCGCAAAAATATACCTTTGAAATCCCGGAACGCATGGATGCTGAGGGTGGCGTGCATACGCCACTGGATGAGGTCGCTACCCGCAAGATCATCGCCCACTTGAAGGCACAAAACTTCGAGGCAGTCGCAGTTTGTCTTTTGTGGGCCATCATGAATCCCACCCATGAGAAAGCCATTGGCCGCATAATCGAGGAACTTTTGCCCGGCGTGCCCTTCACGCTATCGCACGAGTTGGTACCGATCATCCGTGAATATCGCCGTGCGTCCGCTACTGCCATTGACGCGTCACTGAAACCGCTTATGCAGGAGCATTTGCGCCAAATGGAAGGCGATCTACGCGGTGCTGGATATGAAGGAGAAATCCTCGTTTCAACTGCCGTAGGCGGCTGCATGCACGTGGAAGAGCTTGCCGAGCGACCGATCCACACGGTCAAATCAGGCCCTGCAATGGCGCCAGTCGCCGGGTTAAACTATGCCCGCATCGAGGATTTCGGTAATGACGTGATTATCTGCGATACTGGCGGAACCACCTTCGATGTCGGTTTAGTGCGCGATGGCGAGGTCAAGTTTACCCGCGAAACCTGGATCGGCCCGCAGTGGACCGGAGATATCTTGGCTATTTCCTCCGTCGATGTGCGCTCAATTGGCGCTGGGGGAGGTTCAATTGCCTGGATCGATCCCGGAGGCCTCTTACGTGTCGGCCCTCAGAGCGCCGGTGCAGTACCCGGACCTGCCTGCTATGGCGCCGGCGGTGATCAGCCCACAGTGACGGACGCAGCCCTTGTGCTGGGCTATCTCGACGACAAGTATTTTCTTGGCGGACGCATGGCACTTGACACGAAAGCGGCCCGGTGTGTTGTACAAACAATCGCCGACGGCATTAGCGGGAGCATCGAAGAAGCCGCCTATGCGATCATGAATCTCGCGAGTGAATATATGATTAAGGCGATCCACGACATCACCGTAACCGAGGGCTTCAACCCGGCGGAGAGCGCACTTGTTGCAGGCGGCGGTGCAGCGGGTCTCAATATCATGCCAATCGCCAAAGAACTCGGCTGCAGCGATGTCATACTGCCCAAGACGGCCAGCGCGCTCTCGGCCTGTGGCATGCAGTTTTCCGACATCATCGCAGAGCACAGCGCGAGCAAGGTAACACTGAGCGGCAATTTCAATTATGATGGTGTTAATCAGGCGCTACAATCAATCGACGAAGAGTTGGCCCGCTTCACTAAAACGTTGGAAAGCCGGGGTCTTGAAGAGCCGAGCGTCGAATATTTTCTTGAAGCGCGTTACCTGTTCCAAGTTTGGGAACTAGATGTGCCGATTCCCACTAGCCGCTTCCGTAGCCAAAATGACGTCGACACCTTAGTCGAGGCGTTTCATGATGTTCATGAACGGGTTTTCGCCGTCCGAGACGTGGAGAGCCAAGTCGAATGCCTCAATTGGAAGGGCCGGGCGCGTATCCGCTTAGCCCGCCCGTCCGAACCGACTTTTGCAGCAAATATTTCAGGCGATAATACGCCGGTTAGCGAGCGTTCTGTCTATTTCGGTGAGACGGGACGGGTCAACGCACCGATCTATCACGGAGAGATGTTGCGTCCCAGTATTAAAATATCTGGCCCGGCGATCATTGAGGAACCAACCACTACTCTCGTGATATATCCCGGCATGTCAGCACAAGTTAGCAGCGCCAATAATTACCTGCTCGATACTGCTAAAGAGTGAGAGGAGGAAAAGAACTATGACGAAAGACAATGGTAAAGGGGCGCAGCAAATTGATTCGGTGCTTATATCGATACTGGCCAACCGATTGGACGGTATTGTACGTGAAATGACCAACACACTGCAGCGTGCGGCGCGCTCCGCAGTAATTGCTGTGTCACGTGATTTCTCCTGCGCCCTATGCACCGCTGACAACCAGTTGCTCTCAGCAGCCGAAGGCCTACCCGTGCATATCTTCGGCTCTCATCTGCAAACCCAAGCAATGTGTGACCTGCATGAAGACCTCGCCGAAGGGGATGCTTTCCTTCACAACGATTCCTATCTTGGCAACACTCATTCAGCAGACCTGACTGTGCTAGTGCCGGTCTTTGTCGATGGCGAACATATGTTTACCGCCTGTGCCAAAGCCCATCAGGCTGACATTGGTAATTCAATCCCGACCACCTACCATGCAATGGCCCGTGATGTTTACGAGGAGGGCGCGATCATCTTTCCCTGCGTGCGGGTGCAGTCTAGTTATGAGATGAATGATGACATCATCCGCATGTGTCGCCGTCGAATCCGGGTGCCCGAACAATGGTATGGCGATTTTCTCGCCGCTCTGGGCTCAGCGCGTATCGCAGAGCGCCGCTTAAAAGAGCTGTGCGCCAAATACGGTAAAGATACGATCAAACATTTTATCGAACAATGGTTCGACTATTCGGAGCGCGTCATGGTTCAGGCCATCCGCGAGCTTCCCCAGGCGAAGATTGTTAATGAGGGAGCGCATGATCCTTTCTTGCCAACTCTGCCGGATGGGATCCCAATCAAGGTTGAACTGTCCCTCGATCCACATAACGCGATGATTGAGATTGATCTTCGCGACAACATCGATTGCGTCGATTGCGGGCTAAACCAGTCAGAGGCTTGCGCTATTAATAATGTGGTGGCGGGTGTGTTTCACAGCCTGGAAGGTGATCTACCACACAATGCAGGCTCGTTTCGTCGTATAAAAGTACACTTGCGCGACGGCTGCGTGGTTGGCCGACCAAGCTTTCCGCATAGTGCTTCGATGGCGACCACCAACGTTGCTGACCGCCTAGTTAATCTAACCCAGTCGGCATTTGCCCAGCTCGGCGACGGCCAGGGTCTTGCCGAAGGTGGCAGTGCCATGGGAGCTGGCTTCGCCGTGGTTTCCGGTAACGACTTCCGTCGAGACGGCGAACCCTATATCAACCAACTTATGACCGCAGGCAACGGCGGGCCAGCGAGTCCGCAATCCGATGGCTGGGTGACTTATGGCATCCCGGTGGTCTCCGGCCTAATGTACCGGGATTCGATTGAGCTGGATGAGATCAAGCATCCCATGCATTTCGACAGCATGCGCATCATCGCCGGCACCGGCGGCGCCGGGCACTTCCGCGGTGGCCCGGCGGCCGAAGTCGTCTACGGCCCGCGCAAAGACCCGATGACCGTGGTTATCCCATCGGATTGCCAGATCAATCCAGCGCGTGGGGTTCGTGGAGGTGAGGACGGGACGCCAGCAAAACAGTGGAAGGTGAACGCCAATGGCAACGAAACGTCGTTGCCAAACGTGGTTCAGTTTGAGCTCCTGCCGGGCGAGTATGTGCGCGGATTAGAAGCCGGCGGTGGCGGCTATGGCAATCCGATGAAGCGTGATCCTGCGCGTGTTCTGAAAGATGTCGAGCGGCGCTGGGAAACTCCGGAACGCGCACTTACAGTCTATGGTGTGGTGCTAATTGGCAGTGTTGATGGTGACGACCTCGCCATCGACATGGCAGCGACTGCCGCGGCACGAGAAGGGGCATAAGTTTGAACTGAGCAGAAAGTCGCCGTCATTAGAACTGACAACAGCGGCGCATTCATCATCAACAATGACGAGAGAACTCATAAAAATAAGCACGACCATAATTCAAAGAGTTGAAGTCATTGTACCCACCCCCTACCGGGAGTTTGCCTATGTTCTTTTGGAGAGAATGCAACCCGGAAATTCATAGAATTAATCGGCAGCTCACGCGGAGGGGCAGAACATGCTAATGAATGGCACAGAGTATCTCGAATCTTTACGTGATGGGCGAACTATCCGCATCGGCAGCGAGACGGTAAACGACGTCACTACCCATCCCGCCTTCAAAAACGCCGCACGCTCCTTCGCCCGCATCTGGGATGCGCGCTTCAATTCGGAACATGCGAATGCCTTAGTCGCCCATGAAGGTGACGACCGTTTTCCCGCCTATTATCTAATACCGAAAAACCGCTCCGATCTCGAACACCGCACCCGCTCGGCCACGGCGGTCGCCGATCTTTCCTACGGCATGATGGGTCGCTCACCAGATTTTATAGGCGGCTATGTCACTGGAGCCGCCATGCAGCAGGAAACATTCAAGACCGCGAATTACGATTTTTCCGGAAATATTTCAGCCTATTACAAATATTGTCGCGACAACGATATTTTTCTCTCCCATGCTGTTGCGCCGCCGCAGGGTACTCGCGATCCGATACATTATGGTCGCTCCTCCTCTTTCGTGCCGACCCTTTCCGTAACCTCGGAAGGCGATGACGGACTGGTGATCAACGGCATTAAGATGCTAGCAACGGCAGCGGCCTTCTCGCACGAGGTTTGGATCGGCAATATCCTGCCGCTCGCTCCGGGCCGCGAAGCGGAATCGGTTACCTGCGTTATCCCGATCAACACACCTGGCCTTGAACTCTGGTCACGCAAGCCCTACGAACGCTTTGCCGAAAGTGAATACGACAATCCGCTGGCCCATCGTTATGACGAATCAGACTGTATAGTTATCTGCCGCGATGTGAAGGTGCCATGGGAACGGGTGCTAACGCTTGGTGATATTCCATGGTCGCGTGATATTTACTTCAACACCCCGGCGCACACCCTTTCCAACCATCAGGCCGCGGTTCGCTACCGTTCCAAACTTAAATTGCTTGTCGGGATCGCCCATCGTGTAACCGAATCCATGGGCACCAATAAAGTGCCCGCAGTGGCTGATACCCTCAACCATCTCTCCGCGATGCATGCTACCATCTCAGCAATGATCAGTGGCCAGATTCAGGATCACGAAATCCTGTCAAACGGCCTCGCCTGTTACAATCGGCGCTACATGTATGCCGCTATCTATTTTGCTACGCAAAATTACGACAAGATACTTGCTCGCATCCGCGAGCTTACCGGCGGCAGTGTACTGCAGATGCCGGCAGACTCCTCAGTGATGGACAACGAGGAAACCAAGCAAATCTTTGACATGTGCTGGTCAACCAACGAGTGGGATGCCAAGGACAAAATGAAGCTCTTCAAGCTCGCCTGGGACATACTTGGCACTGATTTTGCCGGCCGCCACTCACAATATGAGCGCTTCTACATGGGGCCGGCCTTCATTGTACGAGAACATGTTGGTCGCGAAACAGATTGGGGTGAGATTCTCGACTTCACCGATAATCTTCTAGCAAGCTACGACACATCTGGGGTCATCAATAAATAAAAAACACCAATAAGTAATGCTTCAGAGCATAAAAATATGCAACTACCTACATACAGAAAATATTTTGAATAATTCATAATATTAACTTTCATTTTTTGTTTTTACGAAAAATAATAATATATAATTACTTGATTACCATTCTTCTATATCTGGCCTTATTTCCACATCAAAAGACCAAGCCGACCTCTCTTGATTAGCTATATGAAATATCTCATCCGCTATATCTTTAGGCTGAGAAAATATTTTATCTGGTTGATTTATTTGTTTTGGAATTCTATTTCTAGTCCATGGTGTGTTTATAGATGCATCTATCATTAAATAAGCTACATGTATTCCTTTAGGGCCAAAATCTCTTGCTAAAGATTGAGCTAAAATTCGTTGAGCAGCTTTTGTTGGAGCAAAATATGGCGTATTAGCTAAACCTCTTTTAGCAGCCGTATTACCTGTAACTATTATTACACCTTTCTTTGCTTTAACCATATCAGGAATTAATTCATGTGCTAAATATAATAAAGATGTTGTATTTACTCTAAAGTTCTCCTCTAACCACTCAGGTTTACCATCGAATAATATATCAAAATTACCTTTTACAGCATTATGTATAAGGACTTCTGGTGAGCCCATTTCTTTTTTTATTCTAGAGCAAGTCTCTTTAAGCAGGTCAATATTTGAAACATCACACACATATCCTTTGGAATCCTTAAGTTCTTTTTCAAACCTTTTTAATCTTTCAGGGGACCTAGCTAACATAGCAACCCTATATCCTTCTTTAGAAAATTTCTTTGCAGCGTATCCGCCAGTACCCTCTCCTAATCCAGTAATCATGCATATAGGTCTATTATCACCCATAATTATTTCCTTAAAAAATCAATTACAAATATAAAAAACAACTCACAGTAATTTCGATTACTCCTTACCCAATAACCCCCTTAACACCCGTTCGGAGGTTAGCGGGATCTGCTTGAGACGGAGGCCGGTAGCAGCGGAAACGGCGTTGTTAATAGCCGGGGCAGCGCCTACCAGAGGCGGTTCGCCAACTCCCTTGACGCCAAAGGGGTGACTTGGCTCAGGCGTCTCGAGGATGATTGTGTTGATCTTGTCGGGAGCTTCCAGCGTACCGGGGAACTTATAGTCCATGAAACTCGGGTTCACTAGGCGTCCGTCCTCCCAAAGCATTTCTTCCATCAGCGCGTAACCCATGCCCTGAACGAAGCCGCCCTGAATTTGGCTCGCCACCGCGCCGGGATTAACCGCTCGGCCGACATCGTGAGCGCACCATGCCTCGTGGACTCGCACCGCGCCAGTAACCTCGTCCACTTCGGCATCAACCACCTGGGCGCCAAAGGTCAGCACCGAAATGGCTTCAAGACCGAGAAAGCCGCTCATTTGCGTATGTTCGGGGTCGGTGGGATCATGCGGCATAAAACTGCCGGAACCAGTGATCGGACCGCCGGCGGCCCAGATCGAACGCTGAGCAATATCGCCAAAAGTGACCTCGGCATTGCGCGGCGGGTCGGTTGAAACGCCGATGCGTCCGCCAGGCCGGAGTTCGGTCTCTTCCAGTGCACATTCGAGCATTTCGGCAGCATGGGCTAACAACTGATCCCGCACTCCCGCCGCCGCGATGTGCACCGCACGGCCCACTGTATGGGTAACGCGGCTTGCGGCAGTGGCATAGTCATACGGCGCGGAGTCTGTATCTGGCGGAGCGAAGGCCACCTGTTCAAAATCGAGTCCTAGAACGGCCGCGCACATTTGACTAAGCACAGTATCCGAGCCCTGACCAATATCGACTGCAGCGACATTGAGAATGACTGTGCCATCGCCTTGCAAGCGTACAATCGCGCCCGAAGCAAGAAAAGCCGAGCTATGGGCCATGGCGGAAACGCCGAGTGCCCTCTTGCAACCGGGCGCCGCCTCGCGGGCACGTGTCCAATCTGACGCATCTCGCACCGCCTTCAGAGCCTGCGTCAGCGCCGACGTAGCGATGACCTGGCCACCCAGCCAGGGCTCACCCGCCTGGATAGCGTTCTTGATACGAATCTCGATCGGGTCAATGCCGAGCTTTTCGGCAATTTCGTCTATCTGGGATTCGCTGGCAAAGGAGGCCTGAGGATTGCCAAAACCGCGAAACGCGCCCAGGCGGAGCTTGTTAGTATAGACCGCGTGGCCGAGAGTGCGCACATTGGGTATGTGATAGGGTCCGCGCGCATAAAACAGCGCGAGATTCATGACCGCCGGGCTGTCATCAGCATAAGCGCCGCCATCGAGCCAAACTTCCATCTCGCGCGCGACTAAGGTGCCATCCGCCTTGGCGCCAGTGCGCACTCTTAGCGTGCCTGGATGGCGTGCGCGCATGGTAGTCATATCCTCATCACGGCCCAAGACAAGGCGAACAGGCGCTCCTGCCTTCTTAGCCAGCATCGTTACAACGAGTTGACCCGAAGCCTCCGCCTTACCGCCGAAACCACCGCCAACCCGCGGCGCCACACAGCGGATTTTACCCATGGGAATGCCAAGGCCTTCATGGATATTGGCTTGGGTGCGAAAGATGCTCTGGGTTGAAGACCAGATGGTTACGCGGCCATCTGGCCCAAAGGTGGCAAGCGCGGCCACTGGCTCCATATAAGCGTGATATTGCGCCGGCACCTCGTATGTGCCCTCAACAACGACATCTGCCTCTTCAAAACCGTCGAGCCCGCGGCCCACAGTGGCCTCGGCGCGCGCCATGATGTTGCCGGCATCTTCAGGCGCCTGATAGACCTTAAAGTATTCCGCAAAATCGTCATGCAGAATCGGAGCGTCCTCTGCGATGGCTTCACTGACTGTCGTCGCGGCTGGCAGTTCTTCATATTCAACTTCAATCAAGCGGGCAGCGTAGCGCGCCGTCTTCTCGTCGACCGCCGCCACTGCCGCTACTGGCTCGCCGACATAGCGTACCTTGCCACGCGCCAGCGCCGTCTCATCCTTAACCACCGGGCCAAACAGGCCGCCAGAAATGTCTTCTGCTGTTACCACCGCCTTGACCCCAGAATAGGCGAGCGCCGCCGTAACGTCATAAGAGAGAATGCGCGCATGAGGGTAGGGACTGGTCAGAAGGGCGGCATGCAGCATGCCCGGCATTGCCAGATCTGCGGTGAAAAGCGCGGCGCCACTGGCCTTTTCACCGGCCTCCAATCGAGGCGGGCTCTTGCCAATGGCGCTTTCGATCTCGCTCATGCGCCCCTCCGTTCTGATGCTAGGAGTACCGCATTGACAACCCGGACATAGCCAGAGCAGCGACAGAGATTACCCGACAAAGCCTGGCGGATCTCGTCACGACTTGGGTTAGGGTTTTCCGCCAGCAAGGCTGTCGCACTCACGATCATGCCGCTCATGCAAAAGCCGCATTGAATTGCACCAGAATCGACAAACGCCTGCTGAACAACAGACAGTTTACCACCTTCTCCCAGGCCCTCGATCGTGGTGATCTTGCACCCGTCAGTATTGACTGCAAGTACCAGGCAGGCATTGACTTGCATACCGTCGACCAACACAGTGCAGGCACCACAGACACCCTGGCTGCACGCGTTCTTCGTGCCAGTAAGCTCCAAGTCGTCGCGTAACGCGGCAAGAAGAGTGCGAGAAGCGGGTACGCTTAGCACCTGCTCCTCACCATTAACCATGAGCGTGATGTCCACTTCGCCGCTCATGCCGCGCCCTCCACCTGACTACGCGCATTAGCGAGCGCACGGGAGAGCAGGCGGGGCACCAAAATCAAGCGGTAGTCAGCGCTGCCGCGAACATCATCAACCGGATCGCTGGCCTCCGCGAGCAATTGGCTTGCGGCAGCGATAGCTTCACCATCGAGCTCCGAGCCAATGAGCAGCGCCTCGGCCGCCTTAACTCGAATCGGCTTAGGCCCAGCAGCGCCGAGTGCAATTCGCACGAAGGAACAATTACCACCTTTCATGGCTAGCATAACGGCTACGGAAAGAGTGGCGTAATCGCCATGTACCCGAGTGAATTTCTCGTAAACCCCAGTGGCGCCCACGGGGCTTTTTGAAAGGCGAACTGCCGCTACCACCTCGCCCTCCGCAAGGGTAGTGGTGAGATAATCCTCGAAGAAATCTTCGGCAGCGATGTCGCGCCGGCCTGCCGATCCGGCAGCTTCGATCACGGCATCCGCCGCCACCAATGCTGGCAGCAAATCGGAACTCGGGTCACCATGGGCTACGGCACCGCCGATGGTGCCAATATTACGTACGGTGGGATGGGCGATGAGCGAAGCTGCCCGACGCACCACCGCATGGCCACCGACAAGCTGTTCCGATGTAGCCAGCTCAGTATGACTCACCATAGCGCCGATCCGAACGTCGCCACCCGCCGCCGACTTGACCGCTTTGAGTTCGTCTATCGCTCCAAGGCTAACGAGCGCGTTGGGCTCGATTAACTCAGCATTCATCATCGCCACGAGTGTCGCACCGCCGGCAAGCGGCATTGCACCGGCATCTCCTGCTAAAAGGGCAATCGCCTCGTCGAGGCTTATCGGTTTATGGAAATGCATCGTAGATATCCTATGCCGCCGGTGCCTTATCTTCGACTGCGGCGCGAAAATTGTCAGCGAACTCTTTGCCCAGAGCTGCCGCTTTCTTCTTCATGATGCCAAGGCCGTATTTGGCAAGCCGCCCGGTCAACTGAACGTCCGATTTATAATGGACATTGGTAATCCCACCTGCACAGGAAAGCGTCAATTGGCTCTTAGCCGTTAGGCGACTGGCATTAGTGCCTTCCTGGCCACTTGTCTCGATACGGGCAAAGTTGGGCGGCGTTTCGTCGGCAATTTTGATGTCGAGCTTAAAGATGGTCTTGATCGGACCAATACCTACCTTGATCGCCGCTCGGTAGACGCCGCCACATACTTCCTCAACATTCTGGCACCCTGGCACGCAGGGCGCGACGAAGGCTGCATCTCGAATACAGCCCCAAACGTGATCAAGCGGCGCCTGAATGGCGAATTCTTCCTCAATTATCACGTGCTTCCCCTACTTTACACCGTTCGTAGTTATGCCCCCGGATGAATCCTGTCAATTTGCCATGGCAAATGCCTACAAATCGACTATTTTCACGTGATCATGAAGCATTCCACAATTCGACCCAAGGACGCTGCCACCTTAGCCTTATTGCGCCGCAGCGGTACCAGCGTCACCGTGCTGATGGGCCAGCGCGGCAAAGAGCAAGTATTCATGCCGGAGCGCTACGTGTTTCCCGGTGGTGGGGTCGAGGTCTGCGACCGCTACGTGCGCCCAGCGGCAGAGCTAAGCAAGAATGTAGCGGAACGCCTCGCTCGTTCCTGTTCGCTAGCCCGCGCACGGTCTCTTGCTGCGGCTGCAATCCGCGAAACCTACGAAGAAACCGGGCTCATGCTGGCCACTCCCGGCAAACCGGCGCGCGGCAAAGTGCGCCCGGAATGGCAAAGCTTCCACGACCGTGGATTAGCACCAGCGCTTGACCGGCTTGATTACATCTTCCGCGCTGTCACACCTCCGGGCCGCCCGCGCCGCTTCAACGCTCGCTTCTTCATGGCCTTTGCTGACGAGTTGTATGGTGAGATCGCCAGCAATGGGGAGCTGCAAAATATCGCCTGGGTGCCAATTAAAGAGGCGTTGGAAATGCCGATTCCGTACATCACCGGCGTCGTGCTCCGCGAAATCGACCGCCTCCTGGCTGACACCACGCCACGCGACACCATCGAATCTACCCCTTACTTCCGACGCATCGGCAAGAAGGACGTCCTCAAGATGGAATAGTTTTTAGCTGGCCTCTTAAGCGCAAAACGCGATCATTTTCTCTCCCTGCCAACTCGCACAAGCATAGATAAGCGGTGTTATACCTCGGTCAATTGACCAACGCCGCAGTGCGAGCTGCTTCAATATCGGTTTCGGCCACACCATTCTCTTCTGCCGCATCGAGCAGGCTCTGCCAAGTCGAAGCTGGAAGTGGGACACCCTCGACGCTGCGCCTGAGACGGTTGCGTGCCTCGGGTTCACCTGGGCACAGTACCTCACCACCTGCGACGGCCGGCGCAGCGGACCGGAAAAACGCTATATATTGGCTGAGTTCGTTAGCGAATTCATTTTCTGCGGCAAGAAAATCTGGTGCCACATAAATAGACAACATGCCATTCGACAAACGTTGCATGCCAGGCCGGGAACACCCAGAACCAGTCAGTGCACCAGCGAGTACTTCGCACATGAAGGAGAGGCCCGAACCCTTATGCTCCCCCATGGCACGGATCGCGCCAGAGCCCGAACGTACATCCAAGGGCTGAGTGCTGTCCTGCACGCCGTAGATCAGCGCCGGATCGGCCGAAAGGGTGCCATCACTATCAATCAGCGAGCCCTCCGGTAACGACTTGCCGCCGCCAAGTGCATTTAGCACTTTGCCCTCAGCAACGACTGAGGTGGCAAAGTCCAATATCAGGGATTCACCCTCCGGGTCAGGAATCCCAATGCAGATCGGATTGGTCGACATACGCCGCTCCGCTCCGCCAAAGGGTGCCACCAGGAGCCCAAGGCCCGAAGTGTTAACGAAATGAATCGAGATCATACCATCTGCTGCCGCCATCTCAGCCCAATCACCAACCCGCCCGAGATGGCCGGAATTGCGCAAAGCCACCATCGCCAACCCATTATGCCTAACCTTCTCTAGGCCGAAGCGCACAGCCTGTGGAGCGATGGTCTGGCCAAAACCGAAATTTCCGTCCACAACGGCGAGAACATCATTCTCACTGATGATGGTGATTTTCTGATTCCGCAAAATTCTACCGTCATGCAGCCAATGGAGATAGCGAGGCACCCGTAGGACGCCGTGGCTCTCATGGCCAGAGAGGTTGGATTCGATAAGATAATGGGCGATGCGACTAGCTTCCTCAGGGGAGCAGCCAGCAGCGATGAATGTATCGCCAACCAGCGCGCGAAGACAGTCGACGGGAACAGTGACGGCATTCTCCCAGTTCACCATCACGACTGACCTCCTGCGCGCTCGCGGGTGAGCAATTCGATGAGCGAGATTAGCAATGCGTCTCGCTCTTGCACTAGATCTTCGGTTGTTCGGCCCGCCGACTCTGCCTCTAACCCTACAATTACCTTCTCCACTGTCTCATTGGAAATGCGGGGTGCGGAACCGAGATCAGCCCACAAATCCTCAAGCAGCGGCCCGAAATGAGCGAAGGCATGGCGCGCACCTCCTTTCCCACCAGCCAAGTGATGGATGAGAATCGGACCCATCAGAGCCCAGCGTAATCCAGGGCCGTAGGAAACCGCGATATCGACATCCTCAACGCTGGCAACATCTGTCTCGACTAGATGCCAAGCCTCGCGCCACATCGCCGCCTGTAGACGGTTGGCAAGATGCCCGGGCACTTCGCGGTTGATTCGAATCGCCTTCTTACCGTGACCATTATAAAATTCAAGCGCCCAATCAATAACCGCAGGATTTGTTGCCTCTCCACCGACGACTTCTACAAGAGGCACGAGATGGGGTGGATTAAAGGGGTGGCCGATAATATAGCGCTCTTGGCCCCTGCGCCCAGCCTGCAACTCGCTGATCAATAATCCGGATGAAGATGAGGCCATCACCACATTACCGGGTAGCGCATCGTCTAGTCGGCTATAGAGTTCAATCTTGATCTCGGTGTTTTCTGGTCCACTTTCCTGCACGAAATGGCAATTGCATACGGCTTCTTCAGGATCATCGAGAAACATAATGATATCGGCCCCCAACGTCGCCGGTGCACCGAGGCGTACAAGTGCTGGCCAAACTGCGTCGATAAATGCGCGACACCGCCCCTCACTATCTTCCGCTGGATCCCAGATATTGACCGCTAGGCCGTGGGCAAGAAAATGTGCCGCCCAGGAAGCGCCGATCGTGCCCGCTCCCAGTATTGCCACGCGCTCGACCTCATCCGGTTTAACCAAATTCATCTGCATCTCCCCTAACTTGCACTACCCGTTAGCATATCAGGTCGCACGCGCATTGTTATCACCCTCCGCCAAAACTATGCTGTTCAGACAAGCTGATTTAGGAGAAAGACCTTGCGCTTCGAAGGAACTAAAACGTACGTCACCACCGAGGAACTGAACGCCGGTGTGAACGCAGCGATCACATTACAGCGCCCGCTATTGGTCAAGGGCGAGCCTGGCACCGGCAAGACCATTCTCGCCGCCGAGGTCGCCGAAGCGCTGGGCGCTCCGCTTATTGAATGGCACGTTAAATCGACCACCAAGGCGCAACACGGTCTCTACGAATATGATGCCGTGGCGCGGCTCCGGGACGGCCAACTCGGCGACGAAAGGGTTAAGAATATTTCCAATTACATCCTACCAGGTAAGCTGTGGGAGGCCTTTGAAAGCGAAACGCGACCGGTGCTGCTGATTGACGAAATAGACAAGGCGGATATCGAATTTCCCAACGATCTGCTGCTAGAACTCGACCGCATGGAATTCCATGTTTACGAAACCCAACAGACAATTTGCACCAATCACCGGCCCGTCATCATAATCACCTCAAACAATGAAAAGGAGCTGCCAGACGCCTTTCTTCGCCGCTGCTTCTTCCATTATATCCGGTTTCCCAACCGCGAAACCATGGAACGCATCGTCCAGGTGCATTATCCAGACATTAAGAATCGTCTGGTGAGCGCGGCACTCGGCCTCTTTTATGATGTTCGCGAAGCACCCGGCCTGAAAAAGAAACCTTCGACTTCCGAACTGTTGGACTGGCTCAAGTTGCTGATGGCTGAGGATATTTCGCCGGAGGATCTGCGCGCCACCGATTCCTCGCAGTTCATCCCACCGCTCTATGGCGCACTGTTAAAATCTGAACAGGACGTTCAACTCTTCGAGCGCATTGCCTTTCTCAACCGGCGCGAACAAACCTAAGGGAGGTAACTTGTTTCAAAACCTTTTCAGGGAGTTGAAGCGGGTCCGGGTACCGGTTTCGCTGCCGGAATATCTCGATCTGATGGGAGCAATGGACAAGGGCTTAGCAGAATATAGCGTTGACGATTTCTACTATCTCTCACGCGCTCTACTCGTGAAGGACGAGCGCCATCTCGACCGCTTCGATCAAATTTTTGGCCATGTATTCAAGGGTCTCGAGCGAGTTTCCGCAAATGATGAGCAGGTAGAGATCCCCCAAGAATGGCTTAAGCGCCTGGCAGAATTGCATTTGACGGAAGAGGAAATGGCCAAGGTTGAGTTCATGGGCGGCTGGGAGAAACTAATGGAGACCTTGCGCGAACGACTCGCTGAACAGGAAAGCCGCCATGAAGGCGGCAGCAAGTGGATTGGCACCGCTGGAACCTCACCCTTTGGTGCTTATGGCTTTAATCCGGAAGGTGTGCGCATCGGCCAACATCAGGGACGCCAGGGCCGTGCGGTAAAGGTATGGGACAAGCGCGAGTTCCGCGACCTAGACGGGGAGGTAGAACTCGGGACACGCGGCATGAAGATTGCACTCAGGCGTTTACGCCGTTTTGCCCGCGAGGGTGCTTTGAGTGAGCTTGATATGGACGACACCATCCATTCGACAGCAAAAAACGGCGGCTGGCTCAATCTCCGCATGGTGCCTGAGCGCCACAACGCTGCAAAGGTGTTGTTGCTGCTTGATGTAGGCGGTTCGATGAACGCCCATGTCGAGGGCTGCGAACGCCTATTCTCGGCGGCACGCAGCGAATTCAAGCATCTAGAGTACTATTATTTCCACAATTGCCCCTATGAAGCCGTTTGGCTCAATAATCGCCGCCGGCGAACAGAGCAGATATCGACTTGGGACCTGCTCAACAGCTACAATTCAGAGTATAAGGTGGTGTTCGTCGGCGACGCCTTCATGAGCCCTTATGAAATCGTTTATCCTGGCGCCAGCGTCGAGCATTTCAATGAAGAATCGGGCGAGGTGTGGTTGAAACGAATACTGAGCAACTATCACAACGCGGTTTGGCTCAACCCGTTACGCCAGCGCGGCTGGCATTCTAGCCCCTCGATCAAGCTAATTCAGGAGATGATGGAAGATCGCATGTACCCCCTCACCCTTGACGGTCTCGATCAGGCCATGCGCGAACTGAGCAAATAAATCTATGTCGGCGGGACAAAAAACTATGCTGCTGACCGGCGCAAGCCGGGGTATCGGCCATGCAACAGTGAAACTTTTCCACGACGATGGCTGGCGAGTGCTGACGGTCTCGCGGAACCCTTTCGACGATAGCTGCCCCTGGCCAGGCGGTAACGACAATCACGTGCAGGCGGATCTCGCCGACCCAGAAGGCTATGGCAAACTGATTGATGAGGTGACCGAACGCATAGGGAAGCAAGGCCTCAACGCGCTGGTCAACAATGCAGGTATTTCACCAAAAGGTCCCGCATGCGAGCGGCTTGGGGTTTTGGAAAGCGATTATCGCACTTGGAATGAGGTGCTCAATGTTAATCTCGTCTCTACCGCCATGCTGGCTCGAGGTCTAGCCCAGCCGTTGCGGGACACTGGCGGCACCATCGTCAACGTCACCTCGATTGTCGGCTCCCGGGTCCATCCTTTTGCTGGCACCGCCTATGCCTGCTCAAAGGCGGCTCTGGCGGCGCTAACGCGGGAGCTTGCCCATGAGTTCGGCGCCTTCGGCGTTCGCGTCAACGCCATCGCGCCCGGCGAGATCGAGACCTCGATCATCTCCCCGGGAACAGAGGACATCGTCGAGAGACAGATCCCATTGGGACGACTCGGTAACCCAATGGAGATCGCGCGGACAATCAGGTTTCTCTGTTCCTCGGATTCGAGCTATATCAATGGTGCTGAAATCCATATCAATGGTGGCCAGCACGTCTAACTATCAGGCGCGGCCTTGTGTTCAGATGCGACGCTGTCCTAGAGATTGGTGATGGCGACGCCGCCCCTGACCGCTCTAGTAAACATGCCAGGTCAGTTAGGTGGGATATAGATCAGGCTTCGCCGCAACTGAACAAAACCAGCAACCTTTATGATGCAAAGATCTTGCCCGGGTTCATTAAATTTTGCGGGTCGATCGATCTCTTGATCATGCGCATAACTTCGACTGATTCACCATGCTCGGCTTCCATATAGCCAATCTTGCCGACACCGATACCATGCTCGCCAGTACAGGTGCCGCCCATACCAAGCGTGCGTTCGATCATCTTATCATTGACCTCCTTTGCTATTGCAAGTTCCTCTTCATTGCCAGGCTCGAGTACGAATCCGACATGAAAATTGCCGTCACCAGCATGGCCAACGATCGGTGCGAGCAGGCCGTTCTCATCAATATCACGCTTAGTTTCCAACAAGCATTCGGCGAGGCGTGAAATAGGTACGCAAACGTCGGTCGCCCAAACCATACTGCCGGGCCGGAGCGCAAAGCAGGCATAGAGAACGTCATGGCGCGACTGCCAGAGCGCATTACGCTCCTCGGTGGTCTTGGCCCAACGAAAATCTGAGCCCCCTAAATCCCGGGAAATTTCTCCAACCATTTTGGCCTGCTCTTGCACGCCACGCTCGGTGCCGTGAAATTCGAATAGGATCGTGTGATCACGGGAATAATCGAGTTTGGAATAACGCATGCAGGCATCCATCTGAACATCGTCGAGCAGTTCCATCCGTGCGACTGGAATACCGGATTGGATTGTTAGGATGACAGTATTGACCGCGCTTTCTAGGTCAGGGAAGGAGCACATTGCTGCCGAGATCGCTTCAGGAATACCGTAGAGCCGAAGTGTCACCTCTGTGATGATACCAAGCGTGCCTTCTGATCCGACAAGAAGGCGAGTGAGATCATAACCGGCCGAGGATTTCCGTGCCCGACCACCGGTCTTGATAATTTTGCCGTCGGGCAGGACTGCGGTTAGGCCCAGCACATTTTCACGCAAAGTACCGTAGCGCACTGCATTGGTGCCCGAAGCGCGGGTTGCCGCCATACCACCGAGCGAAGCATCAGCGCCGGGATCAATAGGAAAGAATAGGCCCGTATCCTTGAGATATTGGTTGAGCTGCTTGCGCGTCACTCCAGCCTGGACGGTGCAATCTAAATCCTCTTCGTTGACACGGACTACCTCGTTCATTTCGCTCAGATCGATACAAATACCACCATGGGGTGCTGTAACATTGCCCTCAACGGATGTACCGGTACCATAAGGGATCATTGGCACGCCGTGGTCGGTACAGATTCTGACAATCTGCGATACTTCCTCAGTGCCGCAAGGAAAGACCACCGCGTCCGGTGGCTGCGGCGTGTAAACACCACATTCTCCGTTGCCATGTTGCTCGCGCACAGCAATGGAGGTGGTCAACCTTTCCCCCAAAAAGCTGGAAAGCTCGCTGATAGCGTTTTCACGCGGCAGAGATTGAGTTGCCATGGTATTTCCCCAAGTTACCGCCGATAGCGACGGATCATACACCAGGAAATCTCTTTGGCTAAAGCAGGTTTATTATACTATTAGTTGGTGTAGTATCCGACATTCCAAACTGTACAGCGTTGAGGACACCAACACATGATAAAGGGCTCAGAAAGAATCCTAACTACTCAGCTAGGCAGTTTACCTCGCTCTGAAGCATTGCTTGCCATGCTAATGAAAATTGAAAAGGGTGTGGAAGTCGACCGTGGCGAGTTTCGTCGCCAAGTAGAAGACGACATGTTAGAAGTGATATCTCGACAAGCCGAAGCCGGTATAGATATTGTCGGCGATGGCGAACTGCCGCGAATCGGCTTTTCCTATTATGTAAAGGACCGCATGAGCGGGTTCGATGGCCTCGCCAAGCGAGGAACGGTCAGCGATTTCGCGAAATTTCCTGGTTACGCCTCGCTCAAGATGGCCGCGATCAAGGCGTCTGCTGGAGAAGAGGCAGACTTAGAGGAATCCGCTTCGGTCTACGACATGCCGGAAGCGCAAGGCGAGATTATATATGACAGCGAACTCGTGGCGGCCAGAGAAGAATTGGAAATTTTTGCTACTGCACTTGATGCCTCAGGCAAGCAGGATCAATTCTCCGGCACTTTTATCTCCGCCGCCGGACCTGGTATCATCTCGACTACACTCCTGCGCAATGAGGCTCACCCAAACTATAAAGATGACTCCGAATACGTTATGGCGCTCGCCCGGGAATTGAAGAAGGAATACGACTATATTATCTCCTGTGGCCACCAGTTGCAGATAGACGCTCCTGATCTGGCGATGGAACGGCAGATCATGTTCATCGATCGGCCACTTGACGAATTTCTTGCCCGGGTCGAACTGCATATTAAGGCACTTAACATGGCGCTCGCCGATATCCCTTCGGAGAAGGTGCGTTTGCATGTTTGTTACGGTAATTACGACGGACCGCATATCGACGATATTGAACTGCAGGAAGTGCTGCCACTCCTATACGATGCTAACGTCGGCACGCTCAGCATCGCCTGTGCTAATCCCCGCCATCAACACGACTGGAAACAGTTTAAGACCTACAAACTGCCTGACCACATGACGCTGATGCCGGGGGTTATCGATGTCACTACCAACACACTCGAACATCCGGAGGTGGTGGCGGACCGAATCTGTCAATTCGTCGAGGTAATTGGTGATCGTGAAAGAGTGATTGCAGCTTGTGACTGCGGATTTAGCACATTTGCTGGCTATGTTATGGTGCCATCAGATGTGGCGTGGAAGAAACTTGAGATGTTGAGCGCAGGTGCCCGACTCGCTAGCGAACGTCTTTGGAGTTAACACGAAAGGCTACCAAGGAGTTTGGCTATGCGGAATTGTTGCTGATCGTTTTGAATTGATAAGGACTATAACAACCGGAGAAAATCTGATGAAATTTCTTATGTCACTGATGATAGGGTTTACCCTAGCCCTTTGTGCTGCTGGGTTCTCTAGCAAGGCTCAGGCCAATGACGATCCCATCGTAATCGGCGCAGCGATCGCGCTGTCAGGTTTCGTGGCTCCATACGATGATGGGCCCCTTAAAGGCCTGCAACTAGCCGTCGCTGACATCAATGCAAAAGGCGGTGTGCTGGGCCGTAAACTCAGTGTCGTAACGGCTGACACTAAATCTGATCCGGCGCAAGGCACCAACGCTGCCATCGAGGTACTCGAGCAAGGCGCTGAAATGGTTATGGTGACTTGCGATTTCGATTTCGGTGCAGCTGCAGCGCTGCAAGCAACTGCCGCTGGAAAAGTCACGTTCTCTTCCTGCGCCGGAGACCCGAAATTCGGCGTTCAGGGCATCGGTCCGCTGGCTTACACAATGTCCCTTGGAACCCCGGCACAGGCTGCAACTCTGGCTGAATGGGCCTATAAGGAAAAAGGCTGGCGAAAAGTCTATGTCCAAATGAATTCGATGGTCGAGTATTTTAAATCGCTCTGCAGCAACTTTAAAATTCGTTGGGAGGAACTTGGCGGCGAGATCGTTGGCGAGGACGTATATAATTTTACCGAAGTAAAATCCTTTGAAGGCCAAGCGACCCGGATGAAACAAAACACCGAGAAGGACTTTGTGTTCATGTGTGCTGCAACCTTCGACGGACCATCGCTAATCAAGCAAGTTCGAAACGCTGGCGAGAACACACCTATTCTCGCCTCCGAATCGATGGACGGAAACTTCTGGCTTGAGGCAGTGCCCAATTTGAGTGAATTTTATCTTTCCGTTTATGGCTCCATGTTTGGCAATGACCCTAATCCTCAAATCAACGATTACGTTGCCAAATACACTGAGATGCATGGGCAAGCGCCATTCACAGCACATTCAATGACCGGCTATAGTCTCATGGAGGCATGGGCCTTGGCGGCGGAGCGGGCAGGTTCGTTCGATTCAGATGCTATTCGCCAAGAGCTCGATAAGTTTGTAAATGAAGACCTTTTGGTCGGTCCAACGAGCTATACCCCCGAACTTCATATAAATCTCTATCGCGGCATGCAGATCATGGAAGTACAGAACGGCAAACATGCTCCGATCACGCGGTACACTGCAGAAAAGGTACCACCAATAACATTCTGAGGCGAGCGACTAAGCCTCCAAATCAAGGTCCCCCGTGGCATGATTCCGAAATTGCTGCGGGGGCTTTGACTTTTTAATGATATTTCTCCAATACGCTATTGACGCGCTAAGCGTCGGCGGCCTGTACGCGCTCGCGGCGCTAGGCATCGGGCTCATCTTTGGCATCATGCGGCTAGTCAATTTTGCCCATGGCGATCTTCTAATGATGGGCTGCTACGCCATGTTTATGCTCGCCGCTGCAATCTGGCCGGTAACAATTTTGGGCGGTGTGGTGATCGCCATCCTAGTCGCCGTAATAACCGAGCGCATAGCCTTCCGCCCATTGCGATCAGCAGATCCAACCATTCTGCTCGCAGCCTCCTTCGCAGTAAGTTTTTTTCTACAAAATTTCGTCCTGATGATCATGGGCGGCCGTGCTCTCGGTGTCGATATCGTACCAGCACTCAACCAGCATATTGTCTGGGACAGTCTGAGTATTTCGGTGCTCAATTTATTTACCATAGCGCTCTCAGTCATCCTAATGGGTGGGTTGAGCCTGTTTCTTGCACGGACTCGCATCGGCATTCATATGCGTGCTGCTTCAGAAGACGTGCGCATGGCGCGCATGTTGGGGGTTCGCGTCAACCTGGTGGTTGCTACGGCCTTCGCTATCAGCGGCTTACTCGCTGGCGCGGCAGCTATAGTGGTACTCGGCAAGACTGGACTAGTGCTGCCTACTATGGGCCTACGCCTAACCCTTATCGCCTTCGTCGCCGTCATTGTCGGTGGGATGGGTAGCCTCACCGGTGCGGTAATCGGTGGGTATGCGGTGGGCATATTGGAGGTCGTTCTTGGCGGACTACTACCTCTCGTCATCCTGCCATACCGCGAGGCGCTAATCTTCACTGTGGTCCTACTCTTTCTGCTGTTCCGCCCGGGTGGCATCATTCGTGTCGCAGCGCTTAAGGAACGAGTGTGATGGCAGACCGCCACGTCGATGTCCTCGCAAAATTCTGGCCGGTGCTGTCACTGATTCTCGGTCTGGCGGTCATCGTCGCCCTTGCCCAATTGGGACCGATTTCCATTGAGCGCATGGTAATTAAGGCTCTGATCATGATGATCGTGGTGATTGGCCTCTACACCTTCATCGGCAATTCTGGGCTACTCTCCTTTGGTCATTCGACGTTTATGGTAGTCTCCGCCTACATGTCAGCCTGGCTAACCATGCCGGTGATACGCAAAAAGATTATGCTTCCAGACATCTGGTCGGGCTTCGGCCAGATGGAAATGCATGTGCTGCCGGGCGCGCTTCTCGCCGGTCTGCTCTCGGCATTTCTGGCACTGATTGTCGGCATACCGCTAATGCGACTTTCTGGAATCGTCGCGGCAATAGGCACCTTTGCAGTCTTTACAATTGTCACCGTGGTCTACAACCAGTGGGATTCCTATACCAAGGGTGCTAGCACGCTGATTGGCCTACCAACCTATGTCGACCTCTGGACAGCATTCGGCTTTGTAGCCGGGGCTTTAGTGATCGCGCATCTCTATGACCAATCGAAGTTTGGCCTGTCTCTGCGGGCGTCACGGGACGATCTCGTTGCGGCTAAGGCGGCAGGTGTTAATGTCGTCCGCCAACGCCTGATTGCATTCGTCATTAGCGCCTTCATCACGGGCATCGGCGGCGTACTTTATGTCCATTTCACCGCCACAATTACTCAGGCTAACCTGCTCTACCTTAACCTTACCTTCATTACCATTGTAATGCTTATGGTCGGTGGCATGCGCTCGCTATTCGGTGCGGTGGCCGGCGTAGTCGCTATCTCGATCGTAACCGAGGGTTTGCGCGCGGCGGAAAAACCGGTCGGCGTGTCAGGGCTTGGTGAGCTTGGCCTGGCCGTTTTCATGCTGGTGATTTTGGCAATCCGTCCGAGTGGTATCGCCGGCGGCAAGGATATTCCCCTACCTGCTTTCCTCCGCCGCAGGGGTTAGTCCGTAGAGGCAAAAAAACGTCGAATTTCGGTAATTGTCTCGGCCAGACCCATCCGCTCGATTAATACATTCTCGGGAAATGCACCGCATAACCGGCTGGGCAGCGCCGAATCAAGCATGACAAAGACGCCCTTGTCGTCAGCGCGGCGTACAAGGCGCCCATACGCTTGTTTAAGCTTGAGACGCGTCAACGTATCATCATAGAGCGCACCGCCAAAACACCGCTTGCGAGCCTTATGGAGGATATCTGGCCGCGGCCAGGGCACCCGATCAAACACAATCAGGCGCAGGCTCCGTCCCGGCACATCAACACCATCGCGTACCGCATCAGTACCCAGGAGACAACTATTCACGTCGGCGCGGAATATATCGACCAGCGTGGCTGTATCAAGCGGATCAACATGTTGGGCCCAGAGGCGCAACCCAGCGTCGTCGAGCGGGCCGACAATTTGCCTATGGGTCGCACGCAACCGTGCAATGGCGGTGAACAATCCAAGCGCGCCACCACCCGAGGCCTTGAACAACTCGCGATAGGCGGCGGCTACTTGCCTTTCATCGTTGCGCTGGACATCGTCGACGACGAATATCCGTGTCTGTTTAATATAATCGAAAGGCGAAGACACCTCAGCGCGCGCTGTTTGCGAACCGCCGATATGGCGAACGCCAGTGCGAGCTTCGGCAGCCTCCCAATCCGCTTCCACATCGCTGGAGCCATCACGCAAGGTAGCAGAAGTAATGATCGCGCCATGTGATGAATTGAGTACAGATTTGGCAAATGGCAGGGTTGGGTCGATGAAATGTCGGTGCATACCGAGATCAATATCGTGCCCTTCGCTACGTTGGATGGCGAACCAATCAACGAATTCATCATCGGGAATATCCTTCAACATGTGTTCATCAGATTCGGCGGAAGTACGCGCCAAACATTGCAGCATGGCACACCAGGAAGTCAGTTGTTGCTCGGCACGCCGGGCGATACCACGAACAACCCCCTCAATACGAGCACGCTGGGCGCTCTCCAAGCTATCCGTCTTTTCATCGATTAGGGCGGCAAGTCGCTGAGCGAGCAGCAGAAGCGGGCGGCGGATCTTGCCAAACGCTCCGTCAAGAAGCTCCGCTGCTTCGGCCAAACCTTCGATTTCCGGCCGGGTCGGCACTTCTAGACTATAAGGTCCATCTCTATTATTTGCGCGCGCCAACACCTGTTGGCGAACATGGACAAGAAACTGCTCCGTCGCCCCCTGAGGTCTTCCCTCGGCGATGCGCTTCGCCCATTTGTCACTCGGCAGCGCGCGGGCCGAATGGAGCGCGTCCTGCAATGCCTCACGAGCAACCTCGTCAGTGTCGATCAAATCTTCGATACGACTTTTCAACCCTCGTCTCCTCGGACCGCGTTGACGTTCCGGCCCCATAAGCCAACGCCGAAACTCGTGTGCTTCGGCGCCAGTTAGATGAGCAGAAAAGGTCGAATCAGCGGCGTCGAACACATGATGCCCTTCGTCGAATACAAATCGCATGGGCGTACTACGCTCCTGGCCAATGAAGACACCACGCACTGCCTGCACCATTACTAACGCATGGTTAGCAATAACTATCTCAGCACCCCGCGCCTTGCGCTGATTCTTCTCGACGAAGCATTTGCGATAGTGGGAACAGGCGGAATAGATGCATTCGCCTCGCCGGTCGGTAAGCGCCAGTGTGCGGCCATAACCAAAAAGATCGACCAGCCAAGCGGGAAAGTCGCCACCTACCATATCACCGTCCCGCGTCGCCCCGGCCCAGCGCACCATCATGGCAAGGGCAATGCGCTCGTTCGATACCAACACACTGCGGCTAATGGCTTCTTCCATATTCAACAAGCACAGATAATTCTCCCGTCCCTTGCGCACCACCACCTTGTCGGCCTTTACCGCCTGGTCAGGAAAGAGCTTATCGAGCTCGCTGTCGATCTGACGCTGCAAATTACGAGTAAAGGTCGAGAGCCACACCGTGCCTTCGTTCTTCTCTGCCCAGACACTAGCCGGCGCGATATAGCCCAGAGTCTTGCCAACACCGGTACCCGCCTCAGCAAGGACAAGATGTGGTCCGTCCTGCTCCTTCGACGGCTGAAAGGCGCCACAGACAGCGGATGCATAGTCCGCCTGTTGAGGGCGCTCTTCGGCGCTCATCCCGAGAAGCTCCGCTAGTCGCTTTCGGGCTTCTGTAGCGCAAACACCGAAATGGCTCGGCGGTGGCTGAGGTGGCACTTCCTGCCATTCCTTTAGGCGAGCCCACACCGCGAGCGCCGTGTCGTCACTTCCAGATATTTTTCCCACAACGGACGGGCCAAGCACCCGCATAACGGTCTCTCCCCAGATCCACCCGGCCTTGTCCAACACACGGGCTATAGAGCGAGTGGTTTCTTCTGCAGATTCATCCGCCAGGCCAACTAATAAGGCCGTTGCCGCGTCCAGTAGCAGAACGGCCTCACTCTCATGATCCTCAGGACGCGGCAGGAAGAGGGCATTCGCTAGGCCCGCAGCGGTCGGCAGACAAAACTGTGCCGGACGGGCAAAGGCGAATAGCTCTAACAGGTCAAAGGCATGGAAGGTATCGATGCCGAGGCGGCGTGCCATGGCGCTAGCGTGACAGACGAAGGGTGGCGGACCCTCTGCAAGACGGCGGGCAGCATCATTTGGGGAACACTCCTCAATCTCACCACTCTGACTTAGCCATAAGGCCCGTCCTGGCGCGAGCACCAATGCCGGTGCGTCTGGCAGTACTATGCGGGGCTTTCCATTGTCGGGCATATCAGTTTTCGGCATCGGAACAGTATAGCGGTTGACGCGCCCGGTGCGCTTGACGCATTTTCGCACCACACGAAATAAAATGTTTGTTGGAGTTGATCAGCGATGACTGCGGATATGGCCGTGCTCCGTACCCTTGCCGAAGATGCCAAGGCCTGGCCGTTTAAGGAAGCCTGCTCGCTTGCTAAGCGCTTCGCAAAGCAGCCACCGGAAGATGGTACCGTTCTGTTTGAAACCGGGTACGGACCGTCCGGCTTACCCCACATAGGCACCTTCGGCGAAGTCGCGCGCACCACCATGGTGCGTTACGCCTTCACGCTAATTTCTGACCTGCCAACCCGGCTAGTGGCCTTTTCAGACGACATGGACGGTCTGCGCGGGGTACCGGATAACATCCCCAATGGCGAAGTAATGGCGGCGCATCTCGGTAAGCCACTGACCCAAGTACCCGACCCTTTCGGCACCCATGAAAGCTTCGGTCACCATAACAATGCACGATTAATCGCTTTTCTCGACGCCTTTGGTTTCGACTATGAGTTCAAGAGCGCGACTGCTGCCTATAAGAGCGGCGAATTCGACGCAGCGCTATTGGACGTTCTCGCTCATCACGAGGAAATTCTTGCCGTTACCCTACCGACACTGGGAGCGGAACGACAGGCCACCTATAGCCCCTTCCTGCCGATATGCCCAGACAGTGGGCAAGTGCTGCAGGTGGCAATCGAGTCGCACGATATCCAAGCCGGCACCGTGTGCTACCGGAACGACGAAAACAAGGTTGTGGAAGTGCCGGTCACTGGCGGCCATTGTAAGCTTCAATGGAAGGCTGACTGGGCAATGCGATGGCATGCCCAGAAAGTACATTACGAGATGGCGGGCAAAGACCTAATCTCGTCGGTTGAACTCTCTAGCAAGATTTGCCGCATACTCGGGTCCACTCCACCGGAAGGCTTCGTTTACGAACTGTTTCTTGACGAGAATGGTGAAAAAATTTCGAAATCGCGTGGAAACGGCCTCACCATCGACGAATGGCTGCGATACGGTACGCGGGAAAGCCTATCGCTCTATATGTTCGCAACACCGCGCCGCGCCAAGCGACTCCACTTTGACGTAATCCCACGCCACGTCGACGATTACCTTAGCCATCTTGAAAAATATCCGGAACAGGACACCGCAGGCAAGTTAGAGAATCCTGTTTGGCATATTCACGCGGCCGAGCCGCCAGCGCCAGAAGCGGGCATCAGCTACGCCATCTTGCTAAATCTCGCCAGCGTCTGCAATACAGAAGACCCAGTGGTGCTCTGGGGATTTATTACTCGTTATGCGCCAAACGCTTCTCCGGAAGCAACTCCGATTCTTGACGATTTGGTAGCGCTCGCAATCAATTATTATCGCGATTTTGTCAGGCCGGAGAAGCAATACCGCCGCCCAGATTCAACAGAAACGAGTGCACTTAAAGATTTGATTGCGGCTCTAGAATCACTGCCCGACGATGCCGCAGCCGAAGATATCCAGGCCAAGATCTACAATATCGGTAAGTCCCATGGCTTTGAAAATCTACGCGACTGGTTCAAGGCGCTCTACCAAGTTTTGCTCGGGCAGGAGCAGGGGCCGCGAATGGGATCATTTATTGCGCTTTATGGAATTTCAGAAACTGTGGCGCTGATAAGGCAGGTGCTAGCCGACAATCAACTCGCCAGTTGAAACCACAAAACCATGCCCGCTCAACCACCCTAAAACTGATCACACCAAAGGTTTTTCGGTTGGTGTCGTAGCTCGACGCGGCGCAAAGAAGTTGCGGCCTTCCGCAATCTGCCAAGCAAGAAGTGCAGGTGCGCCGATGACCAATTCCCGAACCCGTTTGATAAGCGAGAGCGCGAGTGCAACCTCCGGCCCGAGCCCAACGACAGCACCAAGCAGAACAAAGGCGCCCTCCTGTACACCGAGCGCGCCAGGGACGAAGAAAGCTGCCGCGCGTACCGCTAGTATGAGGCTTTCCAGCAGTAGGGCATCAGCAATGGTGACCGGAATATCCATAAAATAGAGCGCAAGCCAGATTTCCGCCGCACCAAGTGCCCAGGCAAGCATTTGCCCGGCCGCATTCAAGGTCAGTGCCCAGCGGCGACGATAGAGGTCGCGTATCGCTTCATCCAGCGCGGCCGCTCCGCCTACGGCGCTGACCCAGTCGCGGCCCTTGGAGACACGTGAAACCAGTCCGACCAAAAAGCCAAACAATCCACGATGCTGGAAAACGCAAAATCCGATAACCAGCAAAAGTCCAAGCCCGACACCAGCGCCAGCACCCTTAGCGATATCGTTGTTGCCGTAATGTGCAAGTAATAGACCTACACCAACCAGAGTAAAGAGAAGCTGAGTCAGGGTGCTGAGAGTCAGATCCACGACGACACTGGCGCCAACAATGCGGCCAGGGAAACGATGCAAGACCAGGAGGCGGGTCCGCACCAAAGCGCCGCCCACCTGAAAAGCGGGCATCAGCGTATTAACTCCCTCACCGATCCAACGCGCCCACAACAAAAGCAAGACTGGCCGCGGCGTGTCTTTTGGAAAGAGAAAGCGCCAGACATAACCGTCCAGGGCAATCGGTAAGAGGCGCGACAGTATGACGAAAACCAGACCCCACCCGACCGCGGCGATAGCGGCGGCGACATCGCCTGCGCCCTGGTAGAGCACCAAAGCGATGATCGCGCCGATTCCAGCAATCAGCGCGCTAAATCCGGCGACTCGCACAGGCGGTGTTTCCCTCCAACTTATCAGGGCCACGCCATAGCGGACACCCGACCAAATCCAGACTTGCCGCCAGTGGCGGCACGTCACAAGCAACTAGCAGCGATCAAGGCGAAACCTTACCCGATCACAAGAGTCCATGCCAGGCCGCACATAATTGTAGAATTTGTCACATCTGCCAGCTGTCTTGTTTAAGTTACCGACTCCAAAAGAATTTAATTCATTTGCACAAATGTCCGAACACGCTATCAAGCGCACAGTTACTGGCCAAACCTACACAAGTAAAAAATTAACAATACTTTTTAGGTTTCCCCAGCAGTTTGCGAACGTGACAAAAATTATATACGGCCCCGTTATTTTTATCTTGTTTCGTAATCTCGTTGCCTTTAGCCGCTTCACCCTCGACGCAAAAGCCAAACTTGGCTTTCCATTTATCAACGCCAGCATCAAATCGAACACCACCCTCTTCATAGACTGTGCGGTCCTGATCGTCTATTCATCCACGCATCAAAGTTTGGTGGAAACGAAATGCAAGCGCTACCGCACCTGCGAGTTCAGCCTGATTAACACGAGCTGGGAAACCATATAAATCGAGCTTGAGACAGCTCGGGGCGAAATGCTATGGGAAGCACGCGAAATTAAGATTCGCATCCTTTCCATTACCTTGTATCTGTGTCAGAAGCGTTCTGGTGACAATAGAATTCAAGCCATGACCGTTCCTCTCATCACGGGACTTGCTAACCTTAGCAGGGCCTATGACGGCTTCATACTCGATATCTGGGGCGTGATGCACCAGGGTGGGCGGGCCTACGACGAGGCCATCGACTGTGTCAAGCGTCTGCGCGCCGAAGGAAAACGAGTTCTCTTCCTTTCGAATGCACCCCGGCGAGCAACCCGCGTTGCTGATGTTCTCGAACAAAAGGGCGTCCCACGGGAAAGTTATGACCATTTACTTTCCTCTGGAGAAGCGACACGCATAGCCTTCGAAAATGGCTCCGAACCAGACTTAAAGGGCCTAGGGCGGCACTACTTACTTCTCGCAACTCCGGGAGACGACGACCTTCTGTGCGGCTTAGATTACGCCCCCACTAATACACTCGCAGAGGCAGACTTTCTTCTCGCAGTCGGCCTGAGTGACGCGCGGCCAAGCCTCGCTGAACATGAAGAACTGTTGCAGGAAGCTGCCCGGCGCAACCTGACCATGGTTTGCGTCAATCCAGACCTGGAGGTGATCCGTCTTGGTATCCGCGAACTTTGTGCCGGCGCGCTAGCGGCGCACTACATGAAACTTGGTGGAAAGGTGGTCTATTTTGGCAAGCCCCATTCCCTTGTCTACAGCCTTTCTTTCAAGCTTCTCGGAATTGAATCGCGGGCGCGAGTGCTCGCGGTCGGAGACGGCCTCGCTACCGATATTAAGGGTGCCTCCGCGGCGGGTATTGACTCTCTGTTGGTGACCGGCGGCCTGCTCGCCGAGGAACTCGGAACTTCGCACCACGAGACACCTGCGGCAGATGTTCTCGCCGCGGTCTGCGACGCATCAAAGATCCGTCCGCGCGCCGCGATATCGGCACTCCGCTGGTAGGATGCATACTGCTTTCGAATGATTTTTATTGGTTTGTGTGCTGCATATTGCCGATATTGAGTCTGTGCAGACCAAAGCGAGACGGAAATCATGGCTCATGCCCCGACCCGGGGAATTGCTACAGGTCTTCGCGACGCTTTTCCGACTTACAAGTTGCGGCGTCTGTCTCAGCATGATCATGTCATTTAGTCTACAGGGCTCAGTGTGGTAGATGTTCAAACCGTTGCGCACCTGCACAGGCACATATCTCTGCCCTCTGTTAGGCCTAGAGGTCACAGAGGGTTGTCTCTCCTAGATGATGCGGAATGTGATGTCATGAGCAGAGCGGCATTAATCCGATTTTTGCTAATCGCGCTGATCCTCGCCGGTATAGGAACCGCCGCCGCGCATTGGAGCACATTTACCGTCGAGGGGATCCAAGGTTGGGTCAATTTCTTCGGTGGCTGGGCGCCGGTTGTGTTCATTATCGCCTATGGCGTGACCACCCTGTTCTTCGCCCCAGCCTCTCTTTTCACCCTGGCAAGCGGCGTACTATTTGGACCGTTATGGGGCGCAGTTTACAGCTTGGCCGGCGCGAGCCTCGGTGCGGTTCTGGGTTTTCTCATCGCACGTTATATTGCCTCCGAATGGATTGCCACCCGCTCCGGCCCTCACTTGTCGCGCTTCATGAATGGTGTCGCACAGGGGGGCTGGCGCTTCGTTGCGTTCACCCGTCTTGTCCCCATCTTTCCCTACATGCCGCAGAACTATTTCTACGGCGTCTCGCGAATTTCGTTCATAGAGTTCGCCGTCACATCCGTCATATTCATGATTCCCTCGACCTTTGCCTATACGTGGCTCGGTCATGTTGGAATGGAGACCCTTTCAGGGCAAAACAACTGGATAGAGATCAGTCTTTATAGCCTCGCCGCCTGTGTGCTGATCTTTTTTCTACCGCGCGTTATTCGAAACTTTCGGCGATAGCTCGTGGCAGGCCCAGAGCGCCATGGTGAAGGTAAGGAGCGCGCCCGCCTGGTGCAACGCGCCGACCCAAATCGGAACGAATAGTAACAGCGTAGCAATGCCAAGGCCGAGTTGAATCAGAACCATCGCCGCCCAGCCTGTGAAGGCACGTCGCGCCCCGCAGGAGAGTGGCTCGCGCAGACTCAGGCACCACACCATCAAGCTAGCAATCACGCTCAACAGAGCAAACAGGCGGTGATCAAGCTGCACCAGCGGCAGATTCTCGAAAAAATTCCGCCACCATGGTTCAAGGCGAAAAATGTCCGCTGGCACGAAGCGACCATCCATCAACGGGAAGCTGTTATAGGCTAGACCAGCGTCGTTGCCGGCCACCAAGCCCCCAGACAGGATGGTGAGAAAAATCGTCCCGGTAACGATTGGCGCAGCAATACGCAGGCCCTGGCGGGATTTAGGAGCAGCGACTCCGCGCGTGTGCCACAGCGACATGGCCACCCACAGGATATAGGCATAGATCACTACTGCGAGGCCAAGGTGGGCAGTGAGCCGGTAGGCACTGACATCCGGCCGTTCGACAAGGCCACTCTGCACCATGTACCAGCCCAGGAGTCCCTGCAACCCGCCAAGGACAAACATCACAACGAGCCTAGATGCTAGATACCAAGTAAGACGACGGCGAATGAGGAAATAGAGAAACGGCAATGCAAAGGCGATACCAATTGCACGACCCAATACCCGGTGGCTGTATTCAAACAAAAAGATCCGCTTGAATTCGCTCAGCGTCATACCGAGGTTGATTTTTTGATACTCTGGAAACTGCTTATATTTTTCGAAAACCTCCTGCCAGTCGGTTTCACTCATCGGCGGGAGGGTGCCCATCAAGGGACGCCACTCGACCATGGAAAGCCCAGAGTGAGTAAGCCGCGTGATCCCGCCAAGCAGCACCATGGCAAAGATCAGTCCGCACATTACGAAGAGCCAAACGGCGATCGCCTGCTCTGACTTGGTTTGGGTGGTCATGGACTGGTCAATTGGAGGCCCGGCGCTTTACTATCTGCATACCGATCATAGTCATTACATCTTCATCATGCTGGTTAATGATCTTCATGCGGTACCGCAGCACACCGCGGTCGGGCTTAGAACGCGACAGCTTGACACCAAGAACTTTGCCACGCAGGCGAAGAGTATCCCCGGGGCGCACCGGCTTAAGCCAGCGTAGCTCGTCCATTCCGGGCGAGCCCATGCTAGCCCCCGGCGCAAAGACCTGCGCCTGCAGCAGCATGCGAAGGCCGACCGCCATAGTCTGGAGGCCGCTCGCGATTAAACCACCAAACGGTCCCGATTTAGCCGCCTCAACATCCATATGAAAAGACTGCGGATCATATTTTAGGGCGAATTCAAGAATTTCTGCCTCGCTCAGGGTTTTACCTTCGGTCTCAAATACAGAGCCTTCGGTGAAATCATCAAGGTAACAATGAAACATGTGCGCCTCCCGCCTAAACTGGACGACTCTACGTGTACGGTTCGTTGCCGCCAAGGCGAACGCTTGCGGCGTTACGCCGCAGATGAAAAACGCGCTGCCTCCCACGCGAGAATGGCGCGCTTGCGCTCCGGCCGCCAATAGTAACTGTGAAAATGCCCAGATTTTCTGATCACCCGGTGGCAAGGGATTAGGTAAGAGACTGGATTGGCTGCAACGGCCCCACCCACGGCACGAGCCGCACCGGGCTTGTTCATTGCGCCCGCAAGCGCACTATAGGACACCATCGCACCAGGAGGGCCACAAAGAAGCGCTCTCCAGACCTTGAGCTGAAAATTCGCACCGCGTATATCGAGGGCAAGCCTACCAGAACCATCGACGAAAATTCGTGATACCTTCGCCGCTAACCGTGACTGATGGTGGCAGAACTGAGCGTTCGGCCAACGCCGTTGAAAGTCAGCGAGCGGCGCGCCTAACGCGCCATTCTTCGTGTATCCAAGGGCACAGACGCCATATTCTGTTTCGCCAATAAAGCAAGGGCCAAATGGGCTCGGATAGATACCATAAAATATCTCTATGTCGTCGCCACCTCCTTTGAGGTCTCCAGGCGTCATCTCTTTATAATTGGCGAACAGTTCGTGCAGGTGCCCCACCCTCGAGGGGCTTATATTTAGCGTAGCGTCGAATTGAGAAGCGGATTTTTCTAAGCATTTCCTCGCATGATCACGAGTAAGAAATTGCACAAGGCGCCCTGGTGAAATTCCAGCCCATCGCTTAAACATGCTCTGCAAATTCGCAAAGCTGAGACCAACAGCTGCACCAACTGCATCAAGTTTCGGCTGATCACAAGAATGGGCTTCAATATAGGAAATAGCCTGCAGGATCCGGGGGTAATCGCGCGATTGTTCAGCCAATGCGGCAGTATTGATCATTGCGTTGTCCGCTGGGCCATACATGTCTCATACTGCAGATTAGAATGGCGGTATGGCCTCACTCACCCAATTGTTGTGCCTTCAGTATTCCTCTAAAGGACGCACTGTCACAGCATGGTTGAGCGGGCCATGCCCGCTGCCATATCCGGGCGCGGCGAGAATGGCATGGCGGACATATTCCCACGCACGACGCACTGCATCACGCAGTTCCATGCCCTGGGCAAGTCCAGTAGCAATCGCCGAGGCTAGGGTACAGCCCGTGCCATGGGTATGCTTGCTCTCTATCCGTTCAGCTTCAAACAGCTCTGTACAGTCATTAGTCTCCAGCACGTCCGTGAGTATCGCGTCATTCAGATGGCCGCCCTTAAGCAAAACGGCGGGAACACCGAAAGTATGCATCACTTTGGCTGCACGCATCATGTCGTCGCGGGAGGTTACCGAGACCCCGGTGAGAACCTCGGCCTCTGGCAGATTGGGTGTAATAACGGAGGCACGCAGAATGAGACGTGCCTTTAAGGCTTGCATCGCATCCTCTTTTAACAGCGAGGTTCCGGTCTTTGCTACCAGAACCGGATCGACAACCAAGGGGATATCCCGTGCCCGTTCGTCCAACACATCGGCTACCGCTTCGATGATGTCTGCGCTATAGAGCATTCCCGTTTTGATGCAATCAACGCCGATATCGTCGAGCATCATATGCATTTGCTGAGACACCATAGCAGGGGATACAGGCTCGATCTTGGTGATGGTCTTGGTGTCCTGAGCAGTCAATACGGTGATCGCGGTACCGCAATAACCACCAAGTGCAGTAACTGTTTTCACATCGGCCTGAATACCGGCGCCCCCACCGGAATCAGAGCCGGCGACAATCAAAACGCGCCCCTTCATGCTTCCATCGCGCCGGTTTTTAACCGCAAGTTCATTTCGGTTGCTACTCCAACACATCATGCATGGCCCTGACAATGTCGCTCACAACCTCATCAATCAAAACCTGATCGTCGCCTTCTGCCATTACACGAACAACAGGCTCAGTGCCCGAGGGACGGATTAGCACCCGGCCATCTGGACCAAGGCGCGATTCACCGTCAGCAATAGCACTTTTCACTCCAGGATATTCCAGCGGATTGTCATGGGCATAGCTCACATTTCGCAAGGTCTGCGGGATGGGCGAAAACACTCGAGCGGCTTCGCTCGCACGCCGACCCGAATCGGCAAGTACGGCGAGTGTCTGGAGAGCAGCCATCAAGCCATCTCCAGTAGTATTGTAATCGCTTAGAATGATATGGCCGGATTGCTCACCACCGAGATTATAGCCAAATTTTCGCATATGCTCGACGACATACCGATCACCGACCTTGGTACGTTCCAAGGTCAGACCTATACTTTTTAGATACCGCTCAAGGCCAAGATTGGACATTACCGTTGCGACGACACCACCACCGCGCAGTCGATCAGTGCGCGCCCAATACTCAGCAACCAGCGCCATAATCTGATCGCCATCGAGGAGTTCCCCGACTTCATCGCACATTATCACCCGGTCGGCATCACCGTCGAGCGCGATACCGAGATCGGCCCCATGGGTAACCACGGCGGCCTGCATCACGCCGCAATCCGTCGAGCCACATCCCTTATTGATATTCAGGCCATCCGGTTCGACACCGACTGTCACCACATCAGCGCCCAATTCCCAAAGCACGGCGGGGGCGACCCTATACGCCGCACCATTAGCGCAATCAATGACAATCTTCAGCCCGTCGAGGCGGAGCTTCCGGGGAAAACTGTTTTTAACAAATTCAATATAGCGACCCTCTGCATCGTCGAGACGTTTGGCCCGTCCGAGACGAGCAGGTCCTGCGCGGTGACCATCGCCGTCGTCCTCCATGCGCGCTTCAATCTCAGCTTCAACCTCGTCGGATAACTTGAATCCGTCTGGGCCGAATAATTTAATGCCATTGTCCTGATAAGGATTGTGCGAGGCGGAGATCATGACGCCCAAATCGGCGCGCAGTGATCGGGTGAGCATGGCGACCGCGGGTGTTGGCATCGGGCCCACCAAAATCACATCCATACCGACAGAAATGAACCCAGCAGTTAGTGCCGGCTCCAGCATATAACCCGATAGCCGCGTGTCCTTGGCAATGATCACCTGGTGGCGGTGATCACCACGTAAAAAATGGGCGCCTGCTGCTTCACCCACTTTAAGGGCAATTTCTGCCGTCATTGGCGGCTTGTTAGCTGTACCGCGTACACCATCGGTGCCAAAAAACTTTTTGCTCGCCATCACCTGTCACTCGCCTTGACGGTCTAAACAAGGAAACGCCAATCGAATTACGTTTAATATCATATCATGCCAAATTCGAGCCCATAGTTTCCTGGACGACAGCCTGCCATACTTTGATTGCCTGCACTGTTTCTGCGACATCGTGAACGCGCACTATATGCGCGCCGTGCGTGATAGCATGTAACGCACTAGCAACAGAGCCGGGCATGCGTGCCTCGGGCATTTCGCCAGAGCTGAGACACGCAATAAATTGTTTGCGGGACACCCCGACTAACAACGGGCAGCCCAAACCTCGAAATAGGCCAAGGTCGCCAAGAATTTTCAAATTATGTGCCATCGTCTTGCCGAAGCCGATGCCAGGATCAACGATCAGTTTCTCACGATCAATCCCAACCGCCTCGCAGGCCGCAATACGCGCCTCAAGAAAATTAAAGATTTCCGGCGCAACATGCTTATAAGATGGTGCCCGCTGCATAGTTTGGGGTGTGCCCTGCATATGCATGAGTACCACAGCGACTCCAGCCGAGGCGACGACATCAAGGCTCTCTGGGTCTCCGGCAAGCGCGGAGATATCATTAACCATACCAGCACCCGCTGAGATGGCAGCTCGCATCACTGCCGCTCGCCGCGTATCGACCGAAACGATCATGCCGGCACTTGCCAAGGTTTTGACTACCGGGAGGATGCGCGCTTTCTCCTCCGCCTCACTAGGCGCACTAGAACCTGGACGAGAAGAGGCGCCGCCAACATCGATGATATCTGCACCTGCCGCTTGAAGAGCAAAGGCGGCTTCGATGGCTGATTCAGGATCGAGATGCTTGCCGCCATCGGAGAAGCTGTCTGGCGTGACGTTTAGGATGCCCATGACGCGCGGTTGATCTAGCGCAAAGCCGCATAAGGAGTTGGGCGAATCGTCGATTCGTGCCAAGAGTTCGGATATGCGTTTGCCCAACGGCCCGGCAGCTTGGTTAATCAAATCGTCGCGAGTCACTATCGAACGTGTCTCGTTCCCGCCGAAAAGTGAAATTAACTCGAATTTTTGGACGCCCTCCGCCATCGAGTTGAGCGGGCGAAGATAAACTTCCATGCCTTTATCGGTTTCTATCGCCAGCACGTCGGGCAAGGGTCGCTGTCATAGGTTTTCTGAAAACTACGCCGGTAGGTAGCTATTTGACGAGAGTCGCCAAATCAGGAACCTGGTTGTGGTTTAGGCTCTAGATCACCCGTCCCCGCCGCATCGCCCGAATTGGGAACTGTACCGCGATGACCGCGTCGAGGCGGCGGTTCGTCGTTGTCTGGGCGTGAGAAAGTCTCTCCACGCAGGATTGATCCAATTTCGTCGCCATTGAGCGCTTCATATTCTAACAGCGCCTCCGCTAAACGATGAAGCTGATCCTCTTTAGAGATGAGAATATCCTGAGCCCGCTTATAGCCTTCATCCACGATACGCCTGACCTCAGCATCGATGGCGTTAGCGGTATTCTCGGAAACGTTTTTTGTCTGGGTCACTGAGTGGCCGAGAAACACCTCCTGCTCGTTTTCGTTGTAGCTAAGCGGACCCAAGTCGTCAGACATACCAAACTGGGTCACCATGCTTCGTGCGATCTGTGTCGCCATCTTTATGTCGGACGACGCTCCCGAAGTTACTTTGTCATAGCCAAAGATCATTTCTTCGGCAATTCGCCCACCCATAGCAACGGAAATGTCGGTTTCCAGCTTTTCGCGGCTGAGCGAAATGCGGTCGCCTTCTGGCAAACGTACGACCATGCCAAGCGCACGGTCGCGTGGGATGATGGAGGCCTTGTGGATAGGGTCAGAGGCGGGAAGATTCATAGCAACAATGGCATGACCGCCTTCATGATAAGCGGTGAGGCGCTTTTCTTCGTCAGTCATCACCATGGAACGTCGCTCGGCGCCCATCATGACCTTATCCTTAGCATCCTCGAACTCCGACATGGTCACGACGCGCTTGGAACGCCGGGCGGCAAGAAGCGCCGCCTCATTGACCAGATTGGCGAGATCAGCGCCAGAAAAGCCGGGTGTGCCGCGGGCAATAGTGCGAGGATTAACGTCGGGTGCGAGTGGTACTTTGCGCATATGCACTTTAAGAATTTTTTCACGGCCCAGCACATCCGGATTGGGCACAACGACCTGGCGGTCAAAACGACCCGGACGGAGAAGCGCTGGATCAAGCACGTCAGGCCGGTTAGTCGCAGCAATAAGGATCACACCCTCATTGGCCTCGAAACCGTCCATCTCGACAAGCAACTGATTAAGAGTCTGTTCACGCTCGTCATTACCGCCGCCGAGACCGGCACCGCGATGGCGACCAACAGCATCTATCTCGTCAATGAAAATCAGGCAGGGCGCGTTTTTCTTTCCCTGCTCAAACATGTCACGTACACGACTGGCGCCAACACCAACGAACATCTCGACGAAATCAGAGCCTGAAATGGTAAAGAACGGGACGTTGGCCTCGCCAGCGATAGCACGCGCCAAGAGAGTCTTTCCGGTGCCGGGCGGACCGACGAGTAGCACACCCTTAGGGATCTTGCCGCCGAGTTTTTGGAATTTTTGGGGATCACGCAGATATTCGACAATTTCCTCAAGTTCTGTTTTAGCCTCGTCAATGCCGGCGACATCGTCAAACGTTATCCGCCCTTGGCGTTCTGTCAGAAGACGCGCACGGGATTTTCCAAAGCCCATCGCCTTGCCGCCACCAGACTGCATCTGACGCATGAAGAAAATCCACACGCCGACCAACAACAGCATGGGGAACCATGACAGCAAAATGCTGAGAATAGGAACACCGCTTTCGACAGGGGCGGCCGTGATCTGCACATTATGGTCACGTAAGGTCGCTACCAGACTAGGATCGTCTGGGGTAAAGGTATTGAATTCCCGGCCGTCAATATAATGACCAGCCAATGTTTGGCCCTGGATGGTGACATCCGAGACCTTGCCAGCCTCAACATCTGCCATAAACTCAGAAAACGCCAACTCATGACTGGAGCTTTGCGACGAGCCCCCTTGAAACAATTGGAAGAGTGCTACCAGCAGCAGGCCAATGATAATCCAAAGTGCAATATTTTTGCCAAAGTTACCCAATCGAACGTCCTCGTTGCCAGCGACGCAGCCAGTGCGTCGAGAGTACTACAGTTTGCCTACCAATATCGAACAACATACAGGATTTTCACCTATTGCCTATAAACCAGTTCGAACGATCGGTCCAAAGACCCCACCAGAGCGGTTTCCCGTCCCTATGTATTGGGCTTCACACCCTTTTCCCCCGGGTTCTCTTACATACTTTAAATGGGGTACTGCAAGCAAACCGTCAAGGTCCCGAAAAGCCGGCAAAGCTGGGCGTGCCGGGGAAGGAATAGACTCCAGGACCTGGCCGCGATCGGCCATTACCCGGCGGAAGAATGCGATTCCTTCCAATCCAAGCTTGCCAAGAATGCATTCGCCATGAGTTTTGGCACGCCGTGCCAGACGAATCTGGAAGCGATTATCCCATAAGCCCCTGTCTCCCGGATTGATCTTTAGGTCCGGCTCCACCAAACCTGGTTCGCGGCAAATCAGTACTTTACCTTGCTGCGGCATGATGCGGCAGCCGCCAAGAGTGGCGGCACGCGCCGGATAGCTGATGCGTAATTCTGCAGAGAGGCGCTCAGTTCGCTCCAACCGGGGTCCGAAGGTATGTCCACCAACCACCGTCAACAGGCGAATAAGCGCGCGCAGGGAAACCGATTCTGGAGCGGTGCGCCAGGTCGCCCAATCGAGAGTGGCGAAGCCTGCCGGATGGAGAATAGCGACCTTGCTGAGTAAAACGCATGCTGACCAATCGAGCGCTGCACGGTCGCTCCCAGCGCGGCGCGCGACGCGCGCCAGACGTTCCACGCTGATCCCTTCGTTGCCAAATGCGTCAATCGACGCCGCGAGACGGGTACGGGCATAACCTCGGTCGTGGTTGGAGGGGTCGTCGATCCAGGCTTGAGAGCGTCTGCCTAGAGTGGCTTTCAAGCGATCTTCCGGAACGGAGAGCAACGGACGAATTAAACGAATTCCTAGGCCATCTGGTGTGCGCACATCCTGCACAAGCGGCATTGCAGCCAATCCATCGCAGCCACTGCCTGCGGAAAGCCGGAGAATTACGGTAGCTGCCTGGTCCTCAATTTGGTGACCGGTCAACAGATGCAACACGTGATGTCGCGCGCACCAATCCGTGAGACGGCTCATGCGCGCTGCACGCGCTGCCGCCTGTATGCCGCTCGTCGGCTTATTACCACACCACGGCAGGATGCGGTGGGAAATATTACGCGCTTTCAGCCAACGCCCCACTTGACGCGCCTCTGCAGCAGACTCCTGGCGCAAGCCATGCTCTACGGTCAGCGCCATAACTCGACCCTTGCGCCGGCGAACCCACCCATTAGCCAAGAGACAAAGTGCGAGACTGTCCGCGCCGCCAGAAACGGCGATAGCAAGGTGTGGAGCCGGTTCGAACGGGCCCGCCGGTGCCATCAGCTTGGAAAAATCGTCAATGGTCAAAGGTAACGTGTCTCCCAGTATGTTCTCAGGCGACACGATGCGAGGAGATATCATGAACGTAATGTCAGTGCGTGGGAACGCCCGTTGGCTGCGGGTTTATTGGGGACAACTTGCCTGGGCGCGACCCCGGTCGGATGCCTGACGCACATTAATTGGCATATCAGG